>JGI26273J51734_10000011_pt1 | contig 95163 bp, 74 predicted proteins | sample SaaInlV_125m_DNA_FD_51734 | JGI IMG/M metagenome (IMG submission 51734) | reverse complement strand
AGTTAGTTAGTTAGTTAGTTGACAACTCCGTGGTTGAATATCCCAAATCACTGCGGAGTTTTTTTTAAATGTTTTAAAGTAATTTAGATAATTCAAAAGTCAAGTTTCTTCGACTATATTTTTCAATTTCTTTTGGCTCAACGTATAAGTCATTACGTTTATATCTTTCAAAGTATCCTAATATAACAGAGCTAAGCAATTCACTTTCTTCGTACCTAAAATAATTACCAGAAGCAGACTTTGTTACGATGTTTTCTATGTCTGATCCATCTGGACCAATTGCTATTATTGGACGTCTGGAAGCAATATATTCAAATAATTTTCCAGGAATAATATATTTTGTTTCTTTGGAATTTTCTTCAATTAGCAATAACAACTGAGTCCTACTTTGATATTCTAAGGCTTCACTATGGGATACATAACCACTATAATTTGTATATGCTTCCAGACCATAGATTCTAATAGAATTTAAGACTGCTTCGCTAATATATCCAATTAGATTTAAACGAAAATGTTTAGAGAAATCAATAGAGTTTTGGACCAAATCATGTAAAGTTTTCCATAAAAATTCAGGATTTCTTCCATCTTGTAAGTTCCCAACATGTGACAAAGTAAACTTAGTATCTAATTTACAACTTTTATTAATTTCAAAGTCGTAACCATTAGTTATTACTATAACTGGAGATTTAGTGCGTTTAGATAAAATTAATTTCGTTTGTTGACTTGTTACTATGATTTGATCTGAATTCATAAGTACAGAAGCCTCTAACTGCTTGTGCTTTCTCTTAGAAAGTCTTGTTAGTTTAAGTTTTTTATGATATCCTATATGAGTCCAGGGATCTCTAAAATCCGTAATCCACTTTAGCGAATGCGATTGCTTTAATTTTAATCCAATCAAATGTAGACTATGTGGCGGACCAGTTGTAATAATTGTATCTACCTTATGAATTTTGATGTAATCAGATAAAAAAGAAAATGAAGGTTTTACCCAAGAAACTCTAGCATCAGGAATGAAAAAATTTCCACGAACAAACAAAAGTAGTTTTTCTGTAATTGTTTGTTTTTTCTGCCCAGTTATTATCCCTTTAGACAGGTCACTTGTTTTAGACCTCGAGAGTAATTGAGCCAATTTATAAGGCTCATTTATTGGGGCTTGTATAACTTCTAATGCAGAACTCACTTCAGAAACCATACTGGTATCCATAATTGGATATTTTGGATTTTCAGGACAGTAAACAATTGGCTCAATTCCAAACTCAGGTAAATACTTCACAAACTTTAGCCATCGTTGAACACCAGGACCCCCTGCAGGAGGCCAATAATAAGTGATAATCAGAACCTTTTTCATGATCGTGTTTTATAAATTAAAACAACTTGTCCAAGAATTAAAAAGAATAGTAAAATAGAGCTTATTAAAGCAATACTTGAACCTTTTTTTACAACTATCGGACTAAACTCAAATACGACTTCGTGTGTTCCCTTCGGAATTTCTAAACCCCTCAAGACATAATTAACATTTATATGATCTACAGCCTCGCCGTCAATAGTTGCATTCCATCCATCCTTATAATAAATTTCAGAAAATACGGCAAAGCCATCGGCTGTGTTGTTGGACTCATAAACTAGTTTATTAAGCTTATAATCTACTAATTTAATAGTAGCTGTTGAATCATTGCTATAAACTTTAGAGTCAAATTTAGACACCCTTGATATCGCTGTTAATTTTGACTTTAACTTTGCTAAGGCCATGATCTCTTCATCTGCATTCTGAACAGCCTTAACAGAGTCTACAAACCAAGCGTTTCCATTAATTTCTTTGTTTTCAAAATAACGCAACACATCTTCATTATCCTTATATATAATATATTTAGTGTTTAGCATGTTAAGAACCTCAAAATTATTCTTGTCAATGTGAAATTCTTGCAACTCTTTGAATCGTCTTAATTTAGCCGCATGGTAGCCACCTATCGCATTATGAAAATAAGATGTTTGGGTAGAGTTATCAGACCGATCTAAAACTCTGTAAATCGTAGTATCCTTTAATATTTCTTGATTGATTGAACTTAACTCATATGGCTTATCTACTTGTATGGCCTTAACAAAATCATCATTATTTACATAGCGAAGGTCCACACCTATTAAGTCTATAACTAAAAGTAATCCTAGTATAGTTATTGTAACATTTTGATTTGGGACTGGCTTATAGTTCATCAAAATAGTAGCCAATTCTTCAATACTTATTTTTGATAGTTTAGCTTTGATTTTAATGATTTCTAAGCGTTCTGTCTGCTTTATGTATGCAAAAATTAGAGCGCCAGCTGCCAGTGTAAAAAGTAAAGTTCTTAGTGTGTCTTCTGAGAAAATAGCACTACGATCCAATCTTATAGCTTCTACAAAAGAAGCGCCATAATAGTCCAAAAACTGCCCGTCAGTTGCCCCAACAAAGTCAAATAATGAATTTTTAAATAACAGAAATACTGCTAATATTCCTACCAAAATAGCAGAAGCTTTTTTAAGAGCATCCAACTTAGCTTTAGAAGACACCTCATGATTAAACACTTGAGCCAGCCCTAAGGTGGCTAGTAGTGGAATACATAATTCTAAGATAACCTGAATTGAGCTAACTGCTCTAAACTTATTATATAATGGAACATAATCAATAAATAAGTCAGTTAAAAACGATAGGTTTTTACCATAGGATAAAAGTAGTGACACTAAAACACCTATTATTAACCACCATTTAAAACGGCCTTGATATAAGAACAAGGCCAATACAAATAGAAATATAACCACAGCTCCAATATAAGCCGGTGCTTCTACAATAGGTTGATCCCCCCAGTACATAGGGGCTCGTTTGGACTCTTGAAGAGATTGTAATGGAGTAGCTCCAAGCGCTCTGTAAGCTTTATACGTTTCAGAATCTTTCCCAAGATCCTCACGATTTCCACCTCCCATAAAACGAGGGATAAAAAGGTTGAAAGTCTCTAATATTCCATAACTAAATTGAGTGATATAATCCTTGTCTAAGCCAGAGCTTTGTTCTTTAACACTACCGTCTGAATTAATTGATAACTCACTTTTACTACGAGTACTTTCTTTAGCATAAGAACTTGTTGCTAACAAGTTAGTTGCGTTCATCGAAAGGGCAAAAAAAGCCGCTAGTAAAAGAACGGCTGAGGCCTTAAAAAAAGCAAATACTTCCTTTGATTTGATAGATTGAACTAAATAGGATATCCCTAGTATTAAAATTAAAATCAAAAGATAATAGGTCATTTGTGGATGATTAGTCACAAGCTCTAGACCAGATGCAATAGCTGTTACAAAAAACCCTAAAGCATATCGTTTTTGAAAAGTCAAGATAATACCTGATATCACCAATGGCATATAAGCTATTGCATGAGCTTTAGCATTGTGGCCAACTCCAAGAATAATAATTAAGTAAGTGGAAAAACCAAAGGCTAAAGCTCCAAAAGCAGCCATTCGATAATCAATTTTTAAGACCAGGAGCAATATATAAAAACCAATGAGATACAAAAAAAGATAATCTGCAGGACGTGGTAAAAAACGAAGTGCTAAATCTAATTTTTTTATATAATTGTGAGGATATTTAGCCCCTAGCTGATATGTAGGCATACCTCCAAAAGCACTATTAGTCCAATAGGATTCAGTATTGTTAATAGCACGGAAATCTATATGTTGCTTAGCCATTCCGGTATACTGAACTATATCACTTTGATATATTTTCTCTCCCGATAAAATAGGGCTAAAATAAAACAAAGACACTAATATGAATCCGATAATTACTAAAAGATGTGTTCCGGTTTTTTTTAGGTTAGCGTTCATTATTCTATCAATTTATTCAACCTCTTCGTAATCAACGTACTCACCAACATTATTATTTGAAGGTTTTGAATTAGGCATTTTATCAACACTAATTTCACCTTCCATTTTAGTTGATTTATTTGAAGTTGATCTGGCTCTAAAACGAGCTCCTGCCTTTTTAGCTACTGAGCGAATAATATATGGTGCAAGAAAACGCATTAAATACTTAAAAATTGTGTAGACTAAAATAAATATTAGGACAGTCCTTAAGAATCCAATAATTGACGCATTTTGTATCATAAAAAGATTGTTTTTTCAAAAATACAATTCTTATTTTTATTAATTTAATAAATATATAAAATGATTTTATTGTTGTAATAATTACACAAAAGTTAATAACTTTACAAATAGCTCTATGTATTTATTTAAAAAAATAAATTAAAATGAAAAACACACTTAAACTCACACTTATAATAGTTTTTTGCTTTCAGTTTAATAAAATACAAGCTCAATATACTGATGTAATAAACTCTAACAGACCCGGCGAATCCCAAAGTGCTTTTTCTGTTGGCACAAAAGTTTTACAATTTGAACTTGGTTCATATTTTATTAGAGAAAAAAGAAATATATATCCAAATTATGAAGTATCGGGCTATGGAATTGACTTTGATGTTCATTATGGTTTCTGGAAAGAAACTTTGGAGTTGAGTATACAAGGTGTTTACCAAAACGATATGAAATCTTTCAATAATAATGCAAGCACCAATAATAAACGATCAAATTTTAAAAATTTTAATATTGGGGCCAAATACATGGTTTATGATCCTAACAAAAATAAAGAAAACAAGCCTAATATTTATAGCTATCACGCTAACAGAGGCTTTAAATTATCAAGCCTAATTCCAGCTGTTTCTGTCGCTGCTGGAGTTAATTTTGATGGTAAAAACAACCCTTACACTAGTTCTACAGCACAAGGGATAAGTTATAGAGGTACTTTAATTACTCAAAATAATTTTTATGGAGGCTGGGTCTTTGTTACTAATGTCATAATAGATCGAATAGGAAATGACCAAACTGATTTAAGTTACATACTAACCTTAACCCATTCAATAAATCCAAAGTGGGTTATATTTGGAGAAACTCAAGGAATTAAGAGTGATTTCTACGCTGATAATTTATTTCGTATTGGAGCAGGATATTTATTAAGTAAAAATCTACAATTTGACTCTGCTATCTGCCTAAATACTAAAGATACTCCATCAATATTAAATATTAATTTTGGCATATCCTACAGATTAGATAGACATGACATTACAAATTAAAAAATAAAATTTAGTTTAATTTAAAATAGATTCCAGAGCAAGAATAAACGCATATTCAGCAGATACCTCTTTTAGAGCTTCAAATCGTCCAGAAGCACCCCCATGACCAGCTTCCATATTAGTTTTTAGGAATAGCTGTGATGTATTTTTAGTTTGTAATCTCAATCTGGCAACCCATTTGGTAGGTTCCCAATACTGAACCTGTGAATCATGAAATCCTGAGGTAACTAGCATGTTAGGATATCGTTTATTTGAGATATTGTCATAGGGGGAATATGACTTCATATAATCGTAAAAGCCGATCTCCTTTGGGTCTCCCCATTCATCATATTCACCAGTCGTAAGTGGTATACTATCGTCTAACATCGTCGTCACAACATCAACAAAAGGAACCTGAGCAACCACTCCGTTATACAATTCAGGGGCAAGATTTATAATTGCACCCATTAAAAGCCCCCCCGCGCTGCCTCCCATAGCGTAATGGTGCTTGCTTGATGTGTAATTGTTTTTAATCAAGTATTTTGAGCAATCCACAAAATCTGAAAACGAATTTTTCTTATTCAATAATTTTCCGTCTTCGTACCATTGACGTCCTAAATACTCACCCCCTCTAATATGTGCTATTGCAAAAACAAATCCACGATCTAAAAGACTCAGTCTGACTGTAGAAAAATAAGGATCTATTGTTGAACCATAAGAGCCGTAAGCATATAATAACAACGGAGTGTTAGCTGACTTTTTAGTGTTAATATGACTAACTATTGAAATTGGAACTTGCGTACCATCAGAAGTGTTTGCCCATACACGTTCTGAAGTATAATTTTCTTTTTTAAACTTACTCCCTAAAACTTCCTGTTCTTTTCTGACAGTTTTAGATTTTGTAATCATATCAAAGTCAATGATTGAAGAAGGAGTTGTGAGAGATTGAAAACCATACCTTAATATAGTTGTATCAAAATCAATATTAGTAGTTGTGAATACCGTGTAAGTCTCGCTCTCAAATGGTAGATAATAACTATCGGAGCCATCCCAACGTTTTATGTGAATCTTATTCAACCCATTTTCACGTTCTGTGACCACTAAAAAATCTTTAAATATTTCAATATTCTCCAACAACACCGCTTCTCTGTGTGGAATTACGTCTTTCCAATATTTTTTTTCGGTTTTAAGTTCTGAAGTTTTTGACAGCTTGAAATTTTGAGCCCCATCAGCATTGGATACTACATAAAAGGAATCTTCAAAATGAGAAATTTCATATTCTAATCCTCGAACCCTAGGCTGAAATACTTTAAAATCTCTGTTAGGAGTGTTTGCATTTAGAATTTGATATTCCGATGTTAATGTGCTGTAACTAGCTATCACAAGATATTTTTTAGACTTTGTTTTATACACACTGACTCCAAAGGTATCATCCAACTCTTCATAAATTAATTTATCTAACTTTGGGTCTGTATTTAAAATGTGCTTGTATATCGCTTCTGCTCTTAGAGTTGTTTCGTCTTTGAGAGTGTAAAACAGAGTCTTGTTGTCATTTGCCCAAGTACTACTCCCTGTTGTATTGCTAATTTCTTCTTTATAAATCTGATTCGTTTTGAGGTCTTTAATATGAAGTTTATATTGACGTCTTCCAGTCGTATCAACAGCGTAAGAACTCATTTTATTATTAGGGCTGATGTTCAGGCCTACTAACCTAAAATAAGAATGGCCTTTAGCCATTTCGTTACAGTCGAATAATAATTCTTCTACTGCTTCTAAGGTTTCTTTTTTACGAGTATAAATTGGGTAATCTTTACCTTTTTCAAATTTAGTGATGTACCAATAACCATTGTATTTGTAGGGAACCGAACTATCGTCTTCTTTAATTCTAGACTTCATTTCGTCAAATAAAGACACTTGAAAATCTTTTGTTTTGACTGTATGGGCGTTGTAATAGTCATTTTCTTTATTAAGATAGTCAATCACTTCAGGATTTTCTCTATCATTTAACCAATAAAACTCATCAACCCTCACATCGTCATGGATTGTTAATTTTTTAGGTATTTGTTTTGCGAATGGCGCTTTTGGTAATTCAGACATTGATTTTTGAGTCTTAGTATCACAAGAAAAAAGTGAACTTATTAAAATTAGAGTTAAGGATTTGAATTTCACAGTGAAGTAAGTTATGATATTTCAGAAGTCAAACTTACAAAAAAACAATTATGCTTTGTTCAAAATTTCTAAAAGGTTTGTATGCATAGCATCTGTATAGTCTAGGTGCGTGACCATTCTGAGTTTACCTCCACCCATATCGCTTAGGAGTACATTATGAGACTTTAAATTATTTAAAAATAAATCTTGAGAGTTATTTGAACTCAATTTAAATATCACAATGTTTGTTTCTACTGGTTCTACGCTGTAGACTACTTCCAGTTGATTAAGAGCTTCTGCAATCTCTTTTGCTTTTTGATGGTCGTCTATGAGGCGATCGTATTGGTGATCCAGGGCGTAAGCTGCTGCTGCTGCAAGCAATCCAACCTGTCGCATACCCCCTCCTAGCATTTTTCGAATTCTTAAAGCTTTATTCATCAAGTTTTCGTTTCCTACCAAAACAGAGCCAACAGGCGCGCCTAAGCCTTTGCTAAAACAAACAGATATAGTATCAAATATATCTCCGTATTGTTTAGCAGTCTCAGATTTTGAGATCAAAGCATTCCACAAACGAGCACCATCTAAATGAAGTCCAAGCTTGTAGGAATCACAAACAGATCTAATTTTTAAAATTTCTTGAAAATCCCAGCAAGCGCCTCCTCCTTTGTTTGTTGTGTTTTCTAAAGACACCAACGAAGTAAGTGGACTGTGGTAAAATTCAGGAGGGTTAATCGCTGCTTCTACTTGAGCAGCTGTCATCATTCCGCGATGTCCGTCTACAAGTTTACTAGATACACCACTATTAAAAGAAACTCCGCCACCTTCATAATTATATATATGAGAATATGTATCACATATTAGTTGTTCTCCTGGTTGTGTATGAAGTTTAATAGCAGTTTGGTTGGCCATGGTTCCAGATGGAAAAAAAAGAGCTTTTGGTTTACCAAACATAATTGCAATACGAGCTTCTAAATTATTAACTGAAGGATCTTCAGCATACACATCATCTCCTAGTTTCGCCGTCATCATAGCTTCTATCATACCTTTCGAAGGTTTTGTAACAGTATCACTTCTTAAATCGATTTGCATTAGTTTTATTTTGATATAAAACTACATATTATTTTAATTCTATGCTATAAATTCTATTTTTGTGTTTCTAAATAAAAAAATGATAACACAAGATCACATAAAAGATCTTTTTGAACGCCTTGGTGCGTTAAGGAGGTATCTTTGACTTAGATGCTAAACGCATCGAAATTCAAAATGAAGAAGAAAAAACTTTTTCTCCAGACTTTTGGAGCGACTCAAAAGCAGCCGAACTAGTCATGAAATCTTTACGTGTTAATAAAAAATGGGTTAATGATTTTGAAAAAGCACAAACCTGCATTGAAGACCTTGAAGTTTTATTTGATTTTTTTAAAGATGGGGAGTCTTCAATTGAAGAAGTTGAAAAACAATTTAATCTCGCCTCTGTTTTTTTAGAAGATATTGAATTTAAGAATATGCTTTCTGAAGAAGGTGATTCATTGAGTGCAGTGCTTCAAATCACAGCTGGTGCTGGTGGTACAGAAAGTTGTGACTGGGCTTATATGCTCATGCGTATGTATGTCATGTATGCCGAAAAAAACAACTTTAAAATAAAAGAGTTAAACCTGCAAAATGGAGATGTAGCTGGCATAAAAACAGTAACACTACAAATTGAAGGTGACTTTTCTTTTGGCTGGTTAAAAGGTGAAAATGGTGTTCACAGACTGGTACGGATTTCTCCTTTTGACAGCAATGCCAAGCGGCACACTAGTTTTGCTTCCGTTTATGTCTACCCTTTGGTTGACAATACAATCGAAATTGAAATAAACCCTGCTGATATTGAAGTTACAACAGCTCGTTCTAGTGGAGCTGGTGGACAAAATGTAAATAAAGTAGAAACTAAAGTACAACTAAACCATAAGCCGTCAGGTATCCAGATTTCTTGCTCTGAAACACGTTCCCAACACGATAATCGCTCAAGAGCAATGCAAATGCTTAAATCTCAGCTTTATGAAATTGAGCTAAAGAAACAACTCGCTCAACGAGAAGATATTGAAGCTGGAAAAATGAAGATTGAATGGGGAAGTCAAATTAGAAACTATGTTATGCATCCTTATAAACTTGTAAAAGATGTCCGAACATCTGAAGAAACTGGGAATGTTGATAATGTGATGAACGGAGATATTAAACCCTTTCTAAAGGCATACCTAATGGAAACTGGTCAAAAAGAAAAATCTAACAATTCACTATGATAAAAATTTATCACAACAATCGTTGCCGAAAATCTCGCGAGGGGTTACAGACACTAAAAGAATTAGGGGAGAAATTTGAAATTATTGATTATATATCTAACCCTTTGGGAATCAATGAGCTAACAAAACTAGTCAAAGTTCTAGAAATTGATCCCGAAAATTTAATTCGTAAAAGTGAAGCGATTTGGAAATCGGATTACAAAGGAAAAAAGTTGTCAGATAAAGAACTTATTGTAGCAATGGCAACACACCCAAAATTAATTGAAAGACCTATAGTTATTAGAGGAAAAAAAGGGGTCATTGGACGCCCAAATGAGCGAATTAAGAGCTTGTTTATTTAACACAACTTTAACCACTACAAATTCATGTAAAAATTACTTTTGTTTTGTTGTTCTATTAATTACTTATGACTAAACATCTTATAATTACAATTTTTATTGTTTCATTCCAGACCTTTGTAATGGGACAAAAAAACACAAATACAGTTGTTCTTACAGGAAAAATAATTGAGTCCGAAACTAATCAACCACTTGAATATGCAACTATTTCTTTTTTTAGCAGCATTGAAAATAGGTTGAAAGCAGGTGGAATTACTGATATTGATGGTAATTTTAGAATTTCTATTCCCCAAGGGATTTATGATTTTCATGTAGAGTATTTTTCATTCCATAATATTACAAAATTAGAGATGAACTTTAATCAGGACATAAACCTTGGAGTTCTAAAAATGGAAGCTAATTTGCAAATATTGGATGCTGTAGACATTGTAGCAGAACAAACTACAGTTGAAATTAAATTAGATAAAAAAATATATAATGTCGGAAAAGATTTAACTGTAAGAGGTGGAAGCGTAAGTGATGTTTTAGATAATGTACCTTCTGTTTCTGTAGATGTTGAAGGTAATATTGCTTTGAGGGGAAATGAAAATGTTCGTATTTTAATAAATGGGAAACCTTCTGGTTTGGTAGGACTGAACTCCACAGATGCCTTGCGACAATTACCTGCAGACGCCATTGAAAAAGTAGAAATTATCACCTCCCCCTCTGCACGCTATGATGCTGAAGGGACTGCTGGAATTTTAAATATTATTTTGAGACGCAGCAAAATCCTCGGACTAAACGGGGCTATCATTCTAAACGCAGGGCATCCAGATCAATTAGGAGCATCTGGAAATATCAATTTCCGTAGAGGAAATATAAATATCTTTAACAGTTCAGGCTATTCATACAGAAACAGTCCAGGAAATTCCACTACAAAAACCGAATTTTTTAATTCCGAATTCGACGATAATGGTCTGCTTACTCAAGATGCTCCAAATACATTCCGGAATGAATATCGCACTTTTGAACGGATCCGAAAAGGATTTAACACCAATACTGGTATCGAATGGTACATCAATCCAACGACTTCCCTAACAACTGCTTTTTTAGCAAGTAAAAGTAACAATAGCAACGAAAGCTTTAACCGAGCAGAAACACTTGATCTAACAGGGGCTGTAATTAGTGAATCTGTACGTTATGATCCAGAAACAGAACTCGATCAAACCACTCAATTTTCAGTTAATTTTGATAAACAGTTTCACGGAAATAGCGAGCATCGGCTAACATTTGACTTTCAGCTTGAAAATAGTTCTGAAGATGAGGGGTCTATCATCTATAATGACGGAATAGCAGCGGAGCGTGTGCGAACCATAGAAGACCAAAAACGAGTTTTGATACAATCAGACTTTACGTTCCCAATTAACGACAAAACCCGATTTGAGGGTGGCTATAATGGTCGTTTTAGCACTAACAACACAGCTTACAGTTTAGAGTTTGCAGAAGACGACTCGTTTATCTTAGACACCAATATTAGCAATGTTTTGGTTTATAAAGAAAACGTAAATGCAGTATACACACAATACGGCAGTAAAGTAAAAGATAAATTTTCATTTTTACTGGGGCTTCGAATGGAGGCAACAAACATCACAATCAGTCAGCTGAGTTCGAACGAATACACCAACTCTAATTACATTGGGCTGTTCCCTACTGTTAATTTAGGATATGAGTTTTCAGAAAACCAAAACTTAACAATTGGTTATAACCGTCGTATCAGTCGGCCAAGATCCCGGTTCCTTAATCCTTTTCCATCAAGGAGTAGCGCAACAAATTTATTTCAAGGAAATCCAAACATCAACCCAAGCTACTCGAACGGAGTTGACATAGGGTACTTAAATACAGTTGAAAAAATTACCCTTAATACCTCATTATATTACAACCACGCAACAGATGTATTTACTTACATTAGTGAAGACACTGGCGAAGAAGTTGTAATCGATGGTCAGAGTGTGCCAGTCATTCGTCGTGGTCCGATTAACTTGGCTGAAAACGACCGCTATGGATTTGAGTTTACATTGACCTACAGCCCATCTAAAAAGTGGAACATGAATGCAAACTTTAATCTATTTCAATCCATCATTAGAGGGAGTTATAAAGGTCTGAGTTATGATTCCGAAAACTTAGGTTGGTTTGTTCGTTTGAATAACAAATATACCTTACCAGGGAACATTGAATGGCAAACACGAATAAGTTATGATGGCCCACGAATTGATGCTGTCAACAGACGGGAAGGTCGATTTTCGTCAAACATGGCCTTTAGTAAAGACTTGTTTAAACAAAAAGCATCTCTAACATTTAGTATTAATGATTTGTTTAATACACAGCGCCGCAACTTAGAATCGACAACTCCTACATTTTATAGTAATAGCTATTACCGATGGCGTGTACGGTCGTATAATCTATCATTTACCTACCGTTTTAATCAAGAAAAAAAACAACCTAAACAAGATCAATAGAGCAGCATCATTACTGGCTAAAAAAAAACCAAAACAGATATGTTTCGGTTTTTTTTAAATAATGTTAGATTGATTTACTTTGACTTGGCTTTACGGGCCGCTAATTTTTCTTTAAAAAATTCAATAGCAGATCCAAAGACCCAATATGGGATTGCAAAAGTTAATAAAAATATCATTAACCAAAACCCTAAAGTTAAAATTGATAAAAAAGCTAAAAATCCTAAATACTGGTCAAAGTCAAACATATTATTTACTTTATTTACTCTGCAAATATAATGTAAGAATAATAGTTTAACAAAATAAAATTCACATTTATCAACAGCTTAACAGCAGTATGGATTTAAAGTGAAAAAATTGTAAATTTGTAATCAAAATTCGGAGTTATGAAATTTAGAACAGAAAAAGATACAATGGGTAGTGTCAAAGTCCCTGCAGATAAATTGTGGGGCGCTCAAACAGAACGATCCAGAAATAATTTCAAAATAGGAAACGTGGCCTCAATGCCTATAGATATCATCTACGGATTTGCATACTTAAAAAAGGCAGCTGCATTTACAAATTGTCAACTTGGGGTTCTNTGCTCTAAAAAAAGAGATTTTATCGCACAAGTATGTGATGAAATCCTAAGCGGAATACACAACGATCAATTTCCTTTAGTTATATGGCAGACAGGATCTGGAACCCAAAGCAATATGAATGTAAACGAGGTCATAGCTAACCGAGCTCATCAGCTTGCTGGTAAAACTTTTGGCGAAGGTGAAAAAATAATTCAACCCAATGATGACGTAAATAAATCACAATCTTCTAATGACACCTTCCCTACTGGGATGCACATCGCAGCTTACAAAACAATTGTTAAAACGACTATCCCTGGAATTGAAAAATTAAGAGATACATTACAAAAAAAATCTGAAGAATTTGAAAAAGTCGTAAAAATTGGACGCACCCATCTTATGGATGCAACTCCTTTAACACTAGGGCAAGAGTTTTCGGGCTATGTTTCACAATTAAATCATGGTTTAAAAGCGCTCAATAATACATTAGAGCACCTAAGCGAATTAGCTTTAGGAGGAACTGCTGTTGGAACTGGATTAAATGCACCAGAGGGCTACTCTGAGCTTGTAGCCGAATATATTGCGAAATTTACTGAGTTACCTTTCAAAACAGCTCCCAATAAATTTGAAGCTTTAGCTGCTCATGATGCAATAGTGGGAACTCATGGCGCTTTGAAACAATTAGCAGTATCGTTGAACAAAATTGCAAATGACATTCGTATGATGGCTTCAGGACCTCGTTCGGGAATTGGAGAAATCACGATTCCAGCTAATGAACCTGGGAGTTCTATTATGCCTGGAAAAGTAAATCCAACCCAATGTGAAGCACTTACTATGGTGTGTGCACAAATAATGGGTAACGATGTAGCTATTACTATTGGAGGAGCTCAAGGCCATTATGAACTAAATGTGTTTAAACCCATGATGGCAGCTAACTTTTTACAATCTGCAAAACTCCTTGGAGATGCTGCTATTAGCTTTGAAACACACTGCGCTTCTGGAATTGAACCCAATCATGATGTTATAGAAAAATTACTAAATAGCTCACTAATGTTAATTACGGCCTTAAATACAAAAATAGGTTATTATAAAGCTGCTGAAATTGCAAATACAGCTCATAAAAATGGTACTACTCTAAAAGAAGAAGCTATTAATCTTGGATATGTAACTGCAGATAATTATGATGCATGGGTGAAACCAGAAAATATGGTTGGGGACTTAAAAAAATAACATGAACACTCTGTTTATCCATATCAAAGAATTACTTCAAACTCGAGAAAAATCAGAAGTAAAAGTGATGGGTAAATCTATGTCTGAATTACCACATATTAAAAACGCCTTCTTGAGAATTAAAGGCGATACGATACACAGTTATGGTTCTATGAATTCTTTAGTAATTGAAGCAACAGACAAGGTTGTTGATGTAACTGATAAAATAATACTACCAACCTGGTGTGATAGCCATTCTCATGTCGTGTATGCGGGGGATCGATCTCAAGAATTTGTAGACCGAATTAATGGACTGTCATATGAAGATATAGCTGCAAAGGGTGGCGGTATACTAAACTCTGCAAAAACCTTGCAAGACACTAGTGAAAGTGAGCTTTACAGACAATCTATTAGCCGCGTAAACGATCTAATAAAATTAGGTACAGGTGCTTTAGAAATTAAATCAGGATACGGTCTGAATACAGAAGCAGAATTAAAAATGCTTAGAGTTATTAAGAAAATTAAGGAAAACTCTTCTTTAAAAATCAAAGCTACTTTTCTGGGAGCGCATGCAATACCTAAAAAATATAAAGACAATAAAGCGGGTTATGTTGATTTAATAATAAATCAAATGTTACCAAAAATACACCAAGAACAACTAGCAGATTTTATTGATGTATTTTGTGAAAAAGGATATTTTTCATTAGAAAATACTTCACGAGTTTTACAAGCAGCTACCAATTATGGACTTATACCAAAAATTCATGTTAATCAATTTAATGCATTTGGAGGCGTTGCTTTAGGGATAAAACACAATGCCCTGTCTGTTGATCATTTAGAAACCCTAAACGAGGAAGATATCGCAGTCTTAAAAAACTCCGAAACTATCCCAGTAGCCTTACCTGGATGCTCCTTTTTTTTAAACCTCCCCTATACACCAGCAAGAAAAATTATAAATTCTGGACTAGCACTTGCGGTCGCTAGTGACTATAATCCGGGATCAGCTCCAAGTGGAAACATGAATTTCATTATAAGCCTTGCTTGTATTAAGATGAATATGACAGCTGAAGAAGCTATTAATGCCGCTACAATTAATGGTGCATTTGCAATGAATGTTTCTAAGGATTACGGCAGTATTTGCGTTGGTAAAAAAGCAAGTTTAATAATAACGACAAAACTATCGTCTTACCGTCAGATTCCTTATCATTTTGGAAATAGTCCCATAAGCAAAGTTATGATTAACGGAGAGTTTATTTATTAAACTATTTTTAATACTTACCATATGCACTAATTTCTATCATATAATTTGAATGAATATTCAACAATAAAACATGATTTTAAGTTTAATGAAAATAAAATAAATGGATAACCTAAAAATTATTTCTGATGAATATTTAAACAAAATAGCTGAATTAAGAGTCGGAGAAAAAAAGTTATATCAGTCCATAAATTATCTTAAAAACCCTACTAATTTACTTCACAAAATCAACAATCCACAAATAGAATTCGTTCTTTTTGGTATTAAAGAAGATATAGGCATTAGAGCAAACCATGGACGTCCTGGCGCTAAAGAAACATGGAATGAAGTCTTAAAGAAATTATTAAATATTCAGAATAATGAATTCTTAAATGGCTCAAATATTTTAGTGTTAGGACACTTAGACTTTTCTAACTTGTATATTAGTCATCAATCAACAGATGCAAATAAGTTATTGAAAACCTATCGTAAGCAAGTAGAAAAAATTGATCAAATTGTCAATCAATTAGTTTATTCAATTGTGAAAGCTGGCAAAACCCCAATCATAATAGGAGGTGGACACAATAACTCTTACGGAATTATCAAAGGTTGTGCATTAGCATTAAAAACTAAAATCAATACTATAAATTTTGATGCACATACTGATTTAAGAGCCCAAGAAGGACGTCACAGTGGAAATGGATTTAGTTATGCAATTGAAGAAGGGTTTCTCGATCGATATTTTATTTTTGGACCACATGAAAATTATATCTCAAAGAAAATCTTAAAATATATTAAAGCGTCCAAATCAAAAATAAAGTTTCGAACATTCGAGGATTTAATAGTGCGAAAAAAAATAAGTTTAAAAAAGGCCTCTAAAAATGCCATTAAATTTTTATCAGAATCAAAATTTGGGTTAGAAATCGATTGTGATGCAATTGAAAATATTCCAAGTAGTGCTCAAACACCAAGTGGTTTTTCGGTGAATCAAACGCGGGAATTTACACACTTCTTTGGAAGCCATGAAAATGCCTTATATCTTCATATTTGCGAAGCTGCAATTACTGATAACGATAAACTTAATAAACAAACAGGAAAACTTGTTAGCTATCTAATTACTGATTTTATAAAGTCTAAAAAGGCTAAGTAAGCTAATCTCCTTTTTTAAATCCATAAAATAACTGGGCTAAAAAGTTAGTAGGCATACTTTGATCATCTTTGAAACCGAGTATAATATTCTTATTAGGAGTTGGCACGTAATTAGTCCTAAAAATATAATCCCACATACTTAAGCTGATTGCAAAGTTAGCTCCAACTTTAAAACTATTTGGCAGTTCTTTAGCGTGATGGTATAAATGCATAATAGGATTATTAAAAAGATATTTAAAAGGTCCGTAGTCTAGTTTAATATTTGAGTGATTAAGATGTCCAATTGAGATGGCAATAAAGTGAACGATAAATGCTTGCTCAGGCTGAAATCCACCCATTAACATCAATGCGATTACTTTAAAAGGTTTATAAACGATGTTTTCCATCCAATGGTAACGAAGGTGTGCTGCAAATCCCATTTCTTTTACGGAGTGGTGGACCTTATGAAATCTCCATAAAAAAGAAAAACGATGCATAAATATGTGGGTTACCCATTGCACAAAATCAAGCACAACAAAAAATAGTAACAACTGCACCAAAGGGGATAGACTTGATAAATTTATAATGGCGATTGAATTCGCTGAAATATTAAACTCATCAATAGCTATTTTAGAAATGATTTTATAAAAGCCACTTATAAAAATACTAAAGATGAAAAAATTAAAAAACATATAAAAACCATCAAGAAAAAAGTCTTTTCTTAAAATAGCTTGTTGTTTACGCCATGGGAATAGCAGTTCAAGACCCCATATAATTAATGAAATAACTACAAGGCCCCAAAAATAATTACGCGTCCAAGGCACATCAAAGCAGATAGACCTCCAAGTCCAATCCAATGTGCCCAAAAAGGCATTAAAAAATAAGTCTAAATATTCCATTTAATAATCTAAAATATTTTTTAATTCATGTTCAAAATTTATTTTAGCAAGATACTGCTGTTCTAGCGCACTTGCAAATGGAATTGGAGTTTCTATACTTGCAACTCTTTTTACAGGAGCATCCAAAAACTCAAAAGCCTGTTCCATTAAATGGGATGAAATGTCTGAAGCTATACTGCCAAATAAAGAATCTTCCTGTAAGATAATCGCTTTGTTAGTTTTTTTAACAGATGTCAATACTGACTTAAAATCAAGAGGCTGTAAGCATCTTAAATCAATTAAGTCTGCTGAAATATGTGGGTTTTTATCTAAAGTTTCGAGCGCCCAATGAACTGCCGCTCCATAGGTGATAATAGTTACATCTGTCCCCTCCTTAATTCGAGAAGCAACTCCTAATGGAAGAGTATAATAATCAACAGGAACGTCCTGCCTAATACTTCTGTACAACGCTTTGTGTTCAAAAAAAAGTACGGGATTTGGGTCGTTTATTGCAGTCGCTAATAACCCCTTTGCGTCATAGGGAAATGCAGGGTATACTACTTTCAACCCTGGGGTTTTTGTAAACCATGCTTCATTTGTTTGTGAGTGAAAAGGGCCTGCAGCTACGCCAGCTCCACATGGCATACGAATTACAACATCAGCCGCTTGTCCCCAACGGTAATGAGATTTTGCTAGATAATTTACAACTGGATTGAATCCTGAGGATACAAAATCAGCAAACTGCATTTCAACAATAGATTTTACACCTGCTATAGACAAGCCCATTGCTGCCTCAACAATTGCAGATTCACATATAGGGGTGTTCCTAACGCGTTCTTTACCAAACTGCTCCACAAAATTTTCAGTAATCTTAAAAACGCCTCCATATTCTGCAATATCCTGCCCCATAATAACTAAGTCAGAATGGCTTTCCATAGACTGCCTTAAACCCTGAGAAATCGCGTCAACAAGACGTATGTTTTCTTTTTTGGAAGTAGCTTGAGTCGCTGATAATAAATAATCAAAATATTTATAAACATCAGATAATTCAGTGTCTAAATTTGGAATAATCTCAGGCTCATCAAAAGCACGTTGTAAACCTTCTTTAATTTCGTTCGCAAATGATATTTTAAATTTTTCTATGTCACTTAAGGTAATATCATTTGTTTCAATAAGGTAATTTTCAAAATTAGATAGTGGATCTTTTTTTTTCCAAAGATCAAATAACTCTTTGGAAACATATTTCGTACCACTCGCCTCCTCGTGGCCACGCATTCTAAAAGTTTTAAATTCTATCAGCACCGGACGGGGATTCTGACGGACACTTTTGGCAATGACATCAACCTTAGAGAAAACCTCCAAAACATTATTGCCTTCAATTATATGTGATTCCATACCATAACCCACACCACGATCGGCAAGTGATTTACAATTATATTGTTCACTTGTTGGGGTTGAAAGCCCGTATCCATTATTTTCAATGCAAAATAATACAGGGAGATTCCAAACGGAGGCCACATTTAGTGCTTCATGAAAATCACCTTCACTTGTACCTCCATCTCCAGAAAATACTGCTGTAAGTTTAGATTCATTTTTCAAGACATGAGAGAGTGCTATTCCGTCAGCAACTCCTAGCTGAGGACCTAAATGAGATATCATTCCTATGATTTTATAGTCTTGGGTTCCAAAGTGAAAGGAGCGATCGCGTCCCTTGGTAAAGCCATTAGACTTTCCTTGCCACTGTGAAAACAAACGATATAATGGTATTTTTCGGGTGGTAAAAACGCCTAGGTTACGATGCATTGGTAATATATACTCATCGGCTTGTAAAGCCATGGTGACCCCTACAGAAATAGCTTCTTGACCTATGCCTGAAAACCATTTAGAGATTTTACCTTGTCGAAGTAGAATCAACATTTTTTTTTCAATAAGCCTAGATTTAAGCATATTAAAATACAATGATTTTCTAGTATCTAGATTAACCTCAATAGAGGTATATTGGAAAATAGGTTTCAAATGTCTTAAGTTTGTCTTTCAAAAATAAGAAAATAATAGTTAGAAAAGTTTAACTTAAAAAATGTCTTTTATAAATCTTTTGATTTGCTATATTTGTTTGTAACATGATTAATAAAAAGCTATGAATAAAATTCCGAGTGTTAATCTTTTAGATTTTTTATCAGAGAACCCAAAGGACAAACAAAAGTTCGTTGATCTCATTGGCCAGGCTTATGAAACTATTGGTTTTGTAGCACTAAAAGGTCATTTTTTAGACGATTCTCTAGTGGACTCTCTTTATTGTGAAGTGAAAAAATTTTTTGACTTAACTACTAAACAGAAACAAAACTATGAAGTCCCTGGAATTGGAGGGCAACGAGGTTATGTGTCATTTGGAAAGGAAAGTGCTAAAGGAAAAAAAGAAGGGGATTTAAAAGAATACTGGCATTTTGGACAATTTGTACAAAACAATCCAGAATTAGAAAAAGAATATCATAAAAATATTGAAGTTTTAGAACTACCTGAATTCAATAAGGTTGGGAAAGAGACGTACAGAATGCTTGAAAAAACAGCTAAATATGTACTAAGAGCATTGGCTATCTATTTACAATTAGATGAATATTATTTCGATAACTACATCCATAATGGGAATAGTATTCTAAGACCCATTCACTATCCACCAATTAAAGAAGCACCAAAAAATGCCGAACGAGCTGCGGCACATGGCGATATTAATCTCATTACATTACTAATGGGAGCTCAAGGAAAAGGCTTGCAAGTACAAAACCATGAAGGCAAATGGGTTGATGCAATTGCAGAACCTGATGAACTTATGATTAACGTGGGAGATATGCTGTCCAGACACACTAACAATAAATTAAAATCAACAATCCACCGCGTAGTAAATCCCCCACCAGAAAAATGGGGAACTTCACGTTATTCAATTCCATTTTTCATGCACCCTATTAGCGATATGAATTTAAATGTATTAGAGAACTGCATGGATGCTGAAAACCCAAAACAATTTGAAGACATTACAGCTGGCGACTATTTAAACCAACGAATCAAAGAACTTGGACTAAATAAAAAATAATGGATTTAAAAGATCAATTAAAAAATCTATTTCCTAATCACACCGAAAGTACTGCACACACTTTAGAAAAAAAGCAAACTACTATTTGGATGCAAGACGCTCCCATTATTTGTAAATATGAAAAACGAAAAGGAAAACCAATCACTATTATTGAGGGCTATGCGGGAGCTGATGACGATTTTAAATCACTAGCTAAAGACCTGAAGAAAAAATTTAGTGTTGGAGGAAGTTTTAAAAATGACATCATTATAATACAGGGAGATTACCGTGATAAAATTATGAGCTTCCTAAAAGAACTTGGCTTTAACGTAAAACGAGTTGGTGGTTAAAATAAAACAAATAAAATGTCTATAAAAAACTCCGAACTTATACTTAACTCTGACGGTAGTATTTACCATCTTCATCTCAGACCTTTAGACATTTCTGATACGATTATTTTTGTGGGAGACCAAGACCGGGTTAGCGAAGTTACAAAGTACTTTGATACCATTGATTTTGAAACTCAAAGTCGAGAATTCAAAACACAAACAGGAACCTACAAAGGAAAACGGCTGTCTGTGATTTCAACAGGAATAGGGTCTGATAATATTGATATCGTTCTCAACGAATTAGATGCTTTGGTAAATATTGATTTCAAAACCAGAGAAATTAAAAACACTAAAACTAGTTTGTCTATTGTTCGTATTGGTACTTCAGGAGCGCTACAACCAGACATCGCTATTGATAGTTTTGTGTTAAGTAGTTATGGAATGGATATCAATGGAATGCTTCAGTCCTACAACATTGAAAGCATAAAAAATAATATGATCGAACAAGCCTTTGTCAAGCACACAAAGTGGAGTCCAAAAAAACCGTATCCCGTAATCGTTAGTAATTCAAAAAGTCTAGAAACCCATCTTAGCAGTAATGAAACCTTTAAAGGAATGACTGCCACTTGTGGTGGGTTTTATGGGCCACAAGGCCGTGTATTGCGCTTAGAATTGCAGGACGACAGTCTAAACAATAAAATGGATAGTTTTGATTTCAAAGGATTGAAGGTGACTAATTTTGAAATGGAAACCTCTGCCATCTATGGATTGTCTAAATTATTGGGGCACGAGGCGTGTTCTATTAATGCTATTTTAGCAAATAGAGCTTTGGGTACATTTAGCAAAAACCCTCAAGAGACAATCGATAAATTAATAGTATATACCTTGAATAAACTTATTTCTTAAATGAAAAATGTTCGGATTGGCGGTGTTCCAGAACACTTTAATTACTCTTGGTACTTAGCGTTAAAACAAGGACACTTCAAACAAAAAAATATTGAAGTTAGATGGAAGGATTATTTTGGTGGTACGGGTCAAATGACTAAAGCACTCCGTGAGAATGAGATTGATATGGCAGTGATTCTTACAGAAGGAATTATCAAAGACATCACAGAAGGAAGCCCTTGTAAAATTATCCAGGTTTTTGTAGAATCCCCTTTAATTTGGGGCATCCACGTCGCTCAAGACTCTCGTTTTAAAGATCTTAACAGCCTTAAAGGACAACGAGCCGCTATTAGTAGGTATGGATCTGGCTCCCATTTAATGGCCTATTTAAATGCAATGAAACTAAAATGGAACAAAGCTTCTAATTTAGAATTTAAAGTAGTTAAAGACCTTAACGGTGCCGTTAAATCATTAAGTAATAAAGAAGCAGATTACTTCATGTGGGAGAAATTTACTACCAAACCCTTAGTAGACCAAAAAATATTTAGACGCTTAGGAGACTGTCCAACCCCTTGGCCTTGTTTTGTAATTGCAGTGCGTGACGAATTTATTATTAATGAAAAAGAAACGCTTCGAAGCGTTCTAAATACGATTAACAAAATCACAACAAGTTTCAAAGAGATTCCAGAAATAGATCGTATTATTTCAGAGCGATACCAACAAAAAAATGAAGATGTCAAAGTATGGCTTGAGTTAACGGAATGGTCACAAAAAAACATAGACCCTGCTACAGTCGAGGCTGTTCAAGACCAGCTACTTCAGCTAAATATTATTTCTGAAAAATGGACTTATAATCAATTGGTAACCACTCTTTAAAATGATCCCCACTTAATTTCTGACTTTCCTTTAATCGACAATAATGCATTCGTTTTACTGAAATGCTTATTTCCAAACCAATAACCACGATTTGCACTCATAGGAGACGGATGCCCACTTTCTAAAACAAAGTGTTTACATGTATCTATTAGCTTCTTTTTATTTTTGGCGAAACTACCCCACAACAGAAAAATAAGATCTGTTTTCTGTTCGGAAAGAATTTTAATCACAGAGTCTGTAAAGTCTTCCCATCCTTGATTTTGATGACTACCCGCTTCTTTTGAACGGACGCTTAAGGTGGCATTTAGAAGAAAAACGCCTTGATGAGCCCATTCAGTTAAATCACCACTTTCAGGGTAAGAGAGCTTCATATCTACTTCTAATTCCTTAAAAATATTTCTCAAAGACGGTGGGTGCCCCATCCCTTCATTTACAGAAAAACACAAACCGTTTGCTTGGCCTTCACTGTGATATGGGTCCTGACCAATAATTACTACTCTAACCGCTTCAAATGAACAGCAACTGAATGCATTAAAAAGTTGATCAATCGGTGGGTAACAACTCTGCTCAGAATACTCCGACTGAACAAATGTACTGAGCGCTTTGAAATAGGGCTTATCACATTCCGATTTTAGATGGGAGAGCCAGGTTCCTTGTAACTGTAACATATTAATTTAAATCACTTAACACTTAAGTCTTAGACATCAAATTTAAACTATATATTTTAAACATTAATACTTACATTTGTAGAGGCTTATGTCCAAACGCAATGATTAATATTTCCAAGAAAACTTTACAAGATTTAGAATTTGAATCTGTTATTATACAGGTAGCATCTCACAACGTCACATCCCTAGGGAAAACAGCGATTCTCGAAACAATTCCATTCTCAAAAAGAACCAATGTGGTTGAAGCCCTTCAACTTACTAATGAATTTGTAGCGTCCTTTGAAAATGAAAATCGGATCCCTAACCACGGATTTGATGCGATTACTAAAGAATTGAAATTAATTAAAATTGAAAATAATTACTTAGAAATCGACGGATTTCNAAAAATTTTAAGCATATGCATAACCACAAATGTGCTCTTAAAATTCTTTAAGAAATTTCATGAATATTACCCATTGCTACACGGACATTCTTCTCAGATAGAAACCAACACAAGTATTTCTGACGCCATCAATAGTGTTGTTGATAAATATGGTGAAATTAGAAATAATGCTTCTGACCTACTCTATACTCTGAGAAAATCAATTCAATCAGTACGAACAAAAGTAAACACAAGTTTCAACTCTGCTCTAAGTATGTATAACAGTGCAGACTACCTAGACGATATTCGTGAAACAGTCATGGAAAATCGTCGTGTTTTAGCTGTTAAAGCCATGTACAGACGTAAAGTAAAAGGTAGCATCATGGGTGCTAGCAAAACAGGGAGTATTGTTTACATAGAACCTGACACAACACAGCAACACCAACGTGATCTAAATAATTTAGAATTTGAAGAAACTGAAGAGGTTAAGCGTATTTTACTTGAACTTACTAGCTTTATCAGTGGCTTCTCCCCGCTTTTAGAGTCCTATCAATTATTTTTGACGAAATTGGATATCGTTTATGCCAAAGCTAAATACGCGAAGTCTATTAATGCTATTTCTCCAGAAATTACAGAACATCAAGAAATTGATCTTGTAAATGCTTACCACCCCCTCTTGTTGGTTGCTAATAAAAATGAAGGGATTACTACCTTTCCACAAACCATCAGCATGACTACCGAAAGTCGGATCATAGTCATATCAGGCCCTAATGCTGGTGGAAAAAGCATTACTCTTAAAACTGTGGGACTCTTACAGCTAATGGTGCAATCTGGAATGCTTATCCCTGTTCATGAACGTTCAAAACTCTGTTTGTTTGAGTCTATTCTGAGTGATATTGGAGATAATCAGTCCATTGAAAATCATTTGAGTACCTATAGTTACCGCCTAAAACAAATGAATCATTTTTTAAAGAAATGCAACAAGCATACGCTCTTTTTAATTGATGAATTTGGAACAGGAAGTGATCCCGAATTGGGAGGCGCCTTAGCAGAAACTTTTCTTGAAGTCTTTTATGAACGTAAAGCGTTTGGGATTATCACAACGCATTACAGTAATTTAAAATTACTAGCCAACGAAATGCCGCATATTCAGAATGCAAATATGTTATTTGATGAAAAAACCTTACTTCCGTTATATAAGTTAGTCATTGGACAAGCAGGAAGCTCATTTACATTTGAAGTTGCTCAAAAGAATGGAATTCCTTTTAGTTTGATTAATCGCTCTAAAAAAAAGATTGAACGTGGTAAAATCAGGTTTGATAAAACCATTGCAAAACTTCAAAAAGAACGTTCAAAACTTGAAAAAACAGAACGTGCACTTAAGCAAAATGAAATTAAGAAGAGTTTAGAAGCCGATAAACTAGAAACTACTAATGCCAAGGCTAAGAAAAAGCTACAAAGCTATCAGGAGCTTTTTGATAGCAACCAACGTTTAGTTTACTTAGGGCAAAAAATAAGTGACTTAGGGGAGAGCTTTCTAGAAAACAATCGCAAAAGGGAATTAATGAACGAGCTTTTTAAACTAGTACAAGTTGAAAATTCAAAACGTCAAAAAGTCAGTCTCAAACAAAAAAGAACGATTAAGGCTAAAGAAATAATACTCAAAAAAGAAGTAGAGCAAAAGATCGAAGTTATTCGCAAACAAAAAAAGAAGCAAAAGGAAATAGCTGCGCTTGTACCTCCAAAACCAAAACAGGTTCTTGTTATTGGAGACTCGGTGCGTTTGGAAGACGGCCGTGCGGTAGGAACCTTAGATAAACTCGAAAAAAACAAAGCGGTTGTCAATTATGGGCTTTTCACGACTACGGTAAGCGTGGACCGACTGGAGTACGTAAAAACTAAAAAGTAATGGATCATATCATTTTTTTTGACGGAGTTTGTAACCTATGTAATAACAGTGTTAATAAGCTTATAAAAATGGACGTAAAAAAAGTGTTTAAGTTCGCCTCCCTACAGAGTGAATTTGCAAGGTCTTTTATTCCTGATCATCTCATAAACCATAAAGATTTTGATACTATTTTATTTTATAAGAATGGCCAATTCTACGATCGAAGCAACGCAGTACTGAANATTTGCAAAGCCTTAGGGGGTAGATTTAACGTATTTTTAATTGGATATATTATNCCTCGTTTTATGCGTGATACCCTGTATCGTTTTGTNGCTAAAAATCGCTATAAATGGTTTGGCAAAAAAGACCAATGCGTGGTCCCTACAGACGATTTAAAAGAGCGGTTTTTGGATTAAGCTGATGTTATTATCTTTTTCAAACACAGTTTTATAATGTTCCACCGTTGGAAATGGATCATAATAGCTGTGGAGAATCTCTTTCCATTTTAAATACGCTTTGGACTTTCTAAATCCTATCTAATGGCTATCTAAATCTTTCCAATTAAGCAATAAAATATATTTATTAGTGGTCTTAATACATTTTTTTAAAGTGTGTCCTACATATCACTTTATCGAACTAATGTATTGACTAGTAATTATAATTTAGCTTCAAAAGAGGCTTCTAAACCTGTTTTAAGTTTTAAAATGGCTACTTCAGTTATTGAATCTTTTTTAGGAATATTTCTGAAGTCCATATTTTCTATTTAACCTCATCTAAATGGTCATCCCATTCTTTTGATTTTGGGTTGTGAAGCTTACCTTCTAGTTTTGCGATAATCATAGAAACAGTGGCATCTCCTGTAACATTTACCATGGTACGACACATATCCAAAGGACGATCTACTGCAAAAATTAGGGCCAGGCCAATAGCTAATTTATCCGCAGGAAACCCTACAGACTCGAGAACGATCACTAACATAACCATCCCTGCTCCAGGTACTGCTGCACTTCCTATAGAAGCTAAAAGAGCCGTGANAACTATCATTAATTGATCAGAAAAGGTCAGGTCAAAATCTAAAGCCTGAGCTATAAATACAGCAGCCACAGCTTGATATAAACTGGTACCATCCATGTTAATGGTTGCGCCTACAGGCAACACAAAACTAGAGACTTCTTTGTCAACTCCTAAGTGCTCTTCTACGCGCTCCATAGTGACTGGCAAGGTTGCTGCACTACTACTGGTTGAAAATGCTAATAACTGAGCAGGACTAATTTGTTTTAAAAACCAAAATGGGGTTCTTTTGGCAATCACAGACACCATTGTCAGATAAAAACAAACCATTATCAGCAATCCACTAACCACTACCCCTGAGTAAAATAAAAGAGCGTATAATAGCTCGGGGTCACCTGAAGATACAACCACATTAGCTAGTAACGCAAATACAGCGAAAGGGGCTGTTAACATGATAAGGTCTACCATTTTTAACACTACATCATTTAAAGAATCAAAAAAATCTTTTAATGGTTTCGCACTTTTTCCTCCAACCAACAAAAGAGAAATACCTAAAAACATCGCTAAGAAGATTACTTGTAGCATGAGTTTATTGTTACTCAAAGCTGAGAAAGCGTTGTCAGGAACCATATCCACTAGAAAATCTAAAGGATGTCCAGCTTGCTGACGACTTGCTTCTGCAATTTTACCTTTTACTCCACTATTTCCCGCATACGTTTCGGTCAATTTTGAAATCGTTTCTTGAGACACCCCATCTCCAGGGTTGAATGTATTTACCAATATTAATCCTATACTTATAGCAATGACTGTGGTAAACACGTAAATGACAATAGTTTTAAGCCCAATAGATGCAAATTTTGAAATGTCTTTTAAGTCTGAAATACCTTTAATCAAAGACGCTAAAATCAAAGGGACAGCTATTAATTTTAGTAATTTTACAAAGATAGTCCCTATTGGTTTAATCCAATTCGCTATAAAATCATCACCACCTTGGACTTCAAGCATGATAAAACCAAAGGTCACACCTAACAGCATGCCTATTAATATTTTCCAGTGTAGGGCAATTGATTTCATGAAAATATCTGTTTATTTGTTTTTAAACTTTACTTAATCTGTTTAAGAGAAGGAAATCGGCAATAACTAAGGCTGCCATGGCCTCCACAATTGGAACGGCTCTTGGCACTACACACGGATCGTGGCGTCCTTTACCATGCATTTTAACTTTATTGCCTTCGTTATCAATAGTATCTTGGACTTTCATAATTGTAGCAACTGGCTTAAAAGCTACATCAAAATAGATATCCATTCCATTACTAATTCCACCTTGAATACCTCCAGATAAATTTGTTTTTGTGGAGCCATCCGCATTAAATGAGTCGTTGTGCTGACTCCCTTTTATCCTAGTTCCTGAAAACCCACTTCCGTATTGAAATCCTTTAACAGCATTAATTGACAGCATTGCTTTTCCTAACTGGGCATGTAGGCGATCAAAAACAGGCTCCCCTAATCCAACAGGGACATTTTTAATAACACAAGAAATGACACCTCCTATTGTATCACCTTCTTTTCGAATGGCTTTAATTTTAGATATCATTTGTGCAGCCACTTCTGAATCTGGACAACGAACATCATTTGTTTCAGCATTAGCTAAATTTAACGCATTGTAAGATTTATTAAGTTCTATTTCCCCAACTGCAGATGTGTAAGCATTTATTTCGATTGTTTTAAGAAATTGCTTAGCCAAGGCTCCTGCCACCACTCGACAAGCTGTTTCACGTGCAGAGCTACGCCCGCCCCCACGATAATCGCGTTGGCCATATTTTTCAGAATAGGTGTAATCGGCATGGCTAGGACGAAAAACATCCTTTATGTGCGTATAATCTTTGGATTTTTGATTGGCATTTTCAATAATAAAACCAATAGGTGTTCCTGTGGTAGTACCTTCAAAAATTCCAGATAAAAAATTAACAGCATCGGGCTCTTTACGTTGTGTTACAATTTTAGACTGACCTGGCTTACGACGATTCATCTCCAATTGAATGGCATCTAAATCAACTTTAATTCCTGCCGGACAACCATCAATAACACCCCCAATAGCAATACCATGGGACTCCCCAAATGTAGTGAGTTTAAAAATTGAACCAAATGAATTTCCCGCCATATATTTTTCCTTAATATTTTAAATGTAAAAGTAATCGTATTATTATAAAAATAAAAATTAGAGCCTTACTTAGTACATATTCTCAATACAAATTAAATTGATATACAATTCTTAAGCGCTTCATCATAAATAGCTTCATAAAAGGGAACTATTTTGTGAATATCAAATTTTGTAGATGCTTGTTGAGCCGCCTTTTTAAATTTATTAAGTACAGCCTCATCTTTTATGATTTTTATAGCGTTCTTTGCCATATCATCTAAAGCACCAACCGGACTTAAAAACCCGGAGACTCCTTCAATATTGACTTCTGGAATACCTCCAGAATTGCTTGAAATGACCGGTACTGCTGAAGCCATGGCCTCTAATGCAGCTAAACCAAAACTTTCTGTTTTTGATGGAAGCAAAAATAGGTCACTAAAACATAAGATTTTATCTACTTCGCTACTATTTCCTAAAAACACTACTTTATCTTGAATACCATAGGATTTACACAACTGCTCAGCTTGTTTACGTTCGGGGCCCTCACCAACCATCATTAACTTTGACGGTACTTCTTTTTGAACTCTATAGAAGACCTCAATCACATCAGAAATCCGTTTGACTGGTCTAAAATTACTAACATGAGTTATTACTCTTTCATTAGGGAGAGCTAATAAATCACGGTCACAGTCCTTAAAATTATTTTTATATTTATCTATATCAATAAAATTCGGAATTACTTTTATGTCTTTATGAGTATTAAATAATCGCTGGGTATCTTCTTTTAGACTTTGAGAAACAGAGGTTACAGCATCAGATTTATTAATACTAAACGTGACTGCTGTTTTATAAAATGGATGACTTCCAACTAATGTAATATCGGTTCCATGCAAGGTAGTTACAATAGGAATTTTAATCCCTTCTTCATTAAGCATCTTCTTGGCCATATAGGCGGCGTAGGCATGTGGGATAGCATAATGAACATGCAAGACATCAATCTTGTGTGCTTTGACCATGTCAACTAGTTTACTCGACAAGGCTAATTCGTATGGTTGGTAATGAAAAAGAGGGTAGGTAGGCACATTTACTTCATGGAAATGGACGTTGGAATTTAACAACTCCAGCCTTACTGGTTGCGTGTAGGTAATAAAATGGACTTGATGCCCCTTTCGGGACAACTCTAAGCCTAATTCTGTTGCCAGAACACCACTCCCTCCAAAAGTTGGGTAACATACTATTCCTATATTCATTTTATTCAATAATTGATTCGTAGATTAAACGTTGAATTTCAGTTCTGATATTCTCTTTTAAGAGTCTGTTGGCATCAGAATTCGGAAAAGTTCGGTTGGCTAAAAATACATAAACTATTTCCTTATCAGGGTCTGCCCAAGCATAGGTTCCTGTAAACCCTGAATGCCCAAAACTTTGCATTGATAAACAGCCACACGTGGGACCTTTATCCCCTAATTGAGGTTTATCAAACCCTATACCACGACGGTTATTTTGATTACAATAATGACAGGTATTAAACCTTTTAAATGTCTTCGAAGAGAAATAGCGTTTGTTCCCATACTTTCCCTTTTGAAGAAATAATTGCATCAACTTGGCTACATCATTTGCATTACTAAATAGTCCTGCATGACCGCCTACTCCTCCTTGCATTGCGGCTCCCATATCATGAACATAGCCTTGTACTTTGTCATACCTAAAATAATTATCAATTTCTGTTGGAATGAGCTGATGAATCTTAAATTTATCTAAAGGTTTATAAGTTGATAAATTAGTGCCTAAGGTATTATAGAAATGCTGTTGAATCAATTCATCAAGGGGTTGATTATATTGATTTTCAATAACTGTCTTTAGTATATAAAAAGGTAAATCGCTGTAACGGTATTTCTTTTTATCCAAAAGATCAGATTCAATTATTTTAGATTGAATACTATCTTTGAAATCTTTTCTAAGAAATAGGTCGTCATTAACTTGAATTGAGAATTCTTCAGACTTTTTAGCTCTATAAAACTTTGGGTTTGGCTTTTGGGTAATCGAATCAAGTGTAGATACATAAAAAGGAATCCACGGCTTTATCTGAGCAAAATGGGATAACATTTCCTGAACTGTAATGGATTTTTTATTGCTTTCCCTGTAAGCAGGTAATAACTCTCCTAAAGTAGATTCTAATTTTATCACTCCTTTATCTACAAGTTCTATAAGTAAAGGAAGTGTAGCTAAAATTTTAGTGAGGGAGGCGAGGTCATATAAGTCATCGAATTTAACTTTGTTAGTTTTGTTATATGTGTGGTGACCGAAATATTTTTCGTAAACTACTTTTCCTTTTCGAGCTACTAAAAGCTGAATTCCTGGGGTCATTTGTTCATTAATAGCATAAGTAGCAACAGAATCAATTTTATTCAAACTTGCTGAATTCATATCAACTGATTCAGGAAAGCCATAAGAAAGGCGATCAATGGCTTTAGTTGATATTCCGTGACCTGCCGAAAAAAAAGCACCAACACTAACAGGGAGGATTCCTCTTGCAGGAAGTCCACCAAAAATAATTTGAGCAGCTGTTTCCTGTGCAATATTACTGTTTTGGTAGGCCATCACAACACTTTCAATATTTGAAAAAGAAGTAATATCATTTAAGGCATATGGCTTAGTGAAAGCTGTTAAAATGACTGTATTGTTTCGTGCAATTTCATTTAGCCAGACGAGCTCTTTTTTTGAAAACTGATATGGCTTCCAAGGGTTAGAATTGGAAGTATGTAATCCTATAATGACAGTATTGTACTGATTTAATTTAAACACTAATGTATCCAAATCATTAGCACTTACCATATCAACTTGGGTATATTTTTTAAGTGTTTTTACAAATGGAGATGCATCTGCAGTTCCCATATTCACATAAGCAATCTTACAAAGATCTAAATTCTTTAAAGGGAGTAAGTTATTTTTATTTTGGACTAGAGTAATGGCGTTCTCCATTAAACTTTGGTAGAGAACGTTATCTTTTTGACGATTTAAATCTGCTAGTAAATTATTTGAAGCTGTTGGTTTGTAATTAGCAAGCCCAACCTTATATTTTGCATCTAATATTTTTTTTACAGATCGTGCTAAACGTTTTTTAGAAATAACTCCAGATTTAACAGCCTTTAGCAAGGTACTAATTCCTTGACTTACATCAAGGGACATTAACATTACATCGTTACCTGCTAAAAAAGCCTGTAAATCAACCTCGCCAGGGTCACTAAAATTTGAGACCCCTTTCATGTCTAGAGCATCAGTGAAAATTAAACCATCAAAACCTAGCTTTTTTTGTAGTAGATCAGTGACTATCGGATATGATAAAGAAGACGGGTAATTTAAACGATCATCAAGACTAGGCACATTAAGATGTGCAACCATAACACTTGAAAGTCCTTTAGAAAATAAGCTCTTATATGGATACAGCTCCAATGAATCAATTCGTGCATTTGAAAAACTAATGGTAGGTAAAGTTTTATGAGAATCAGAGTCCGTATCACCATGCCCTGGAAAATGTTTAGCATTAGCCATTACTCCCGAACTTTGCATCCCTTCCATAAACGCCAAAGAGTGACTAGCAACAACTTCCTTTTGTTCACCAAAAGAACGGACTCCAATGATAGGGTTTTTAGGGTTAGTATTAATGTCAACAACTGGTGCAAAATTAAAATGAACACCTATTCGTTTACAATGGTCTCCAATATGCTTGCCAGTCTGACGAATTAAATCTAAATCTTTTATGGCTCCCAGTGTCATGTTCCATGGAAATGCATAGGTAGAATCCAAACGCATGTTCAACCCCCACTCTGCATCCATTCCTATTAATAAAGGAACTTTAGAGGCAGCTTGTAATTTATTGTTCAAAAGTACTTGACGCACAGGGCCTCCTTGAGAATATATGAGACCTCCGATATGGTTTTTTTTAATTTGATTTAAAATGGATTTCATAGTAGTATCATCTTGATTTGAAAATACCTGAACCATGTATAATTGTCCTATTTTCTCTTTAAGACTGAGAGAACTATAAGTGCTGTCCACCCATGCTTTTTGCAAATCTTTTGATGAAGTATCTAATTGAGAAACCGAAACTTGGGCTACCAATGAAAATGAATAAATTATAAAAAGTAAGATTAATGAATTACGCATATAAACAAGAAAAAATTAAATCTTAGACTAAAATACTTATTAAAATAGATAAATTATATTATTTAATATCTATTTAATGATTGAAAAGCAATTAGATAAATACACTACACGAATCTACTGTGCCAACTTTCAGAAGCTGGCACCTCCCAAAATTGTTTGTATTCTCCTACTGAGTTAACTAAATTATTAAATACTATTGTTTTTTTAGAAACAGCTTTGTCTTTTGCCATCTTTTTAAAATCTGTTAGTGTTTTGTAGGCAACATAGTCCCCTTGCTTGTATGATACATTCATTTTATCCATTAAGTTAACAGAATATAAAATCTCAAGTTCCTGAATAAACTTTACAGAAGCATCAATAGAACACCCTGTTACAGATTGTTTGTCTTGATCTAAAGCTATTATTATAAAGCGCTTATATTTTATTTCAAAACCAGCTTCCAAATTAAGTCCATGTGCAACCCAATTATTTAAAAAAACAATTAATTTGTCAGAAATATCTACTAACTCATCCTTAGTAAAAGATCGATTAGATTGGTAAATCCAAACACGAGAATTTTCAGCAAGAGAATCAAAATCAACTAACATCTATTATATTTTCTATTATAAATCACTTGCATTAGCTATAAGTTCAGCTACGTCCATAACTTCAATTTGACCTTCAGCTTTGTTCTTAACTCCATCAGTCATCATGGTGTTACAAAATGGACAACCAGCTGCGATTATTTCAGGCTTTACTTCCATAGCTTGTTCAGTTCGTTCAATGTTAATTTCCTTTTGTCCAACTTCAGCATCCTTAAACATTTGAGCTCCCCCAGCTCCACAACAAAGGCCTTTTTTACGACAATTTTTCATTTCGACTAGCTCAACATCTAACTTTTTAATCAGATCTCGTGGAGCTTCATAAACATCATTAGCACGACCTAAAAAACAAGGATCATGGAATGTAATACGTTTTCCCTTAAACTTTCCGCCTTCGATTGTTAAACGACCCTCATCCAGCAAGGACTTAAGAAATTGAGTGTGATGCATCACTTTGTAGTTTCCACCTAATGAAGGGTATTCATTCTTGAGTGTATTGAAACAGTGGGGACATGCTGTTACAATTTTTTTAACATCATATGTACTTAGGACTTCTATATTGGTAACTGCTTGCATCTGAAATAAAAATTCATTTCCAGAGCGTTTTGCAGGATCTCCTGTACAACTTTCTTCAGTTCCTAAAACAGCAAAATCAACCTTTGCTTTGTTAAGTAGTCTTACAAAGGCTTTAGTTATTTTTCTTGCACGGTCGTCAAAGCTTCCAGCACAACCTACCCAAAATAAAATCTCAGGTTGTTTACCAGCAGCCTTAAATTCAGCCATTGTTGGTACTTTTAGTACATCACCCATATTCTAATAATTAATCATTCTGACCATCATCAAAAACTTCAATAGTTACTTCTTTCTCAACTAAATCAGTAAATTTACCTTTGTAACGAGTTGCTTTAACTAAATGGTTATCAATCCAGTGGTAATTTCCGCCTCTAGGCTTACCCATTAAAAGACTATGGTAATTAAATCCATGTTGTTTTAGCCAACCTTCTGTAACAGCTCTGTGGGTTTCTGTTCGTGAAGTAAAGAAACAAATCATATGACCCTCATTAAACCAGCGATTACAAGTTTCAAGAGCATCAACAAAAGGTAAACATGTACCCATTCGTTCTGGTTCCTCGTTTGGAACATCTTCGGTAATCGTCCCGTCTATATCAATTAAATAGTTTTTAACTCCCCCTGGAAGTACTGGGCTTACAAGTTCACCTGCTTCAACTTTTTGGTGCAATAAATTATCTGCTTCTTCTCTTTTCATTATTGTTTATATAAGATATATTATTAGTTTTTCCAATTTAACCGATCCATTTGGCTGTATGGCCAGGGCGCGCCATTATTTTCAATATTAGACATCATGTTGTTAAGTTCCATTGGAGCCGCACTTTGTTCCATCACTAAATAACGCCGCATTTCAAGTATAATTGAAAGTGGGTCAATACTTATTGGGCAAGCTTCTACACAGGCGTTGCAGCTAGTACATGCCCATATTTCTTCATTAGTAATGTAGTCGCCTAATAGTTGTATTCCATCAAGTTTAAACTCACCATTGTTAGAGTCTATATTATTTCCTACTTCAACTAGACGATCACGAGTATCCATCATGATTTTTCTTGGGGACAGCTTTTTACCCGTTTGATTAGCAGGACATTCACTAGTACAACGACCGCATTCAGTACAAGTATAAGCGTTTAAAAGCTGAACCCAATTTAAATCTAATACATCACTAGCTCCAAATTTATCTGGGGCTAGTGTATCAGTTGAATCACTTGCATACGGATCTGCTTCAGGATCCATCATTAACTTGACTTCGTTAGTGATTGACTCAATATTATTTAAAAATCCTTTGGGTTTAACACTTCCAAAATATGTATTCGGAAATGCTAACAAAATATGTAAATGTTTGGAATAATATAAATAATTAAGAAAAATTATAATTCCTACTATGTGCATCCACCACGCTATACGTTCAATTAAGTTAACATTCAATCCTTCAAAAATTGGAGCAAAAAATTGACTTATAATATTTCCATTATTAGATGATTGAAACTCTACATCGGTAGCATTCATTATGATAAAAAGTGCCATTAATACAATTTCAAAATAAAGAATTAGATTTCCATCCAATTTAGGCCACCCATTCAATTCAGAACTCATAAATCGCTTAATGTTAACTGTATTTCTTCGAAACCAAAAAATGACAACTGAAATAAAAACTAAAAAAGCCAGAACTTCAAAAGTTCCGATCAAAACTCCATAAATAGGTCCAATATTAGAAAAAATACGATGAGTTCCAAGAAAACCATCAATGACAATTTCTAACACTTCAATATTAATAATGACAAAACCTAAATAGACAACAATATGAAGAAATCCAGAAATTGGACGACGAGTCATTTTCCCTTGCCCTAGTGCAATTTTTGCCATATTAGTCCAGCGTAACTTAGTGTCTCCACTAGTATCTACGTCTTTTCCTAAATAAATATTACGCCTTAGTTTGCGAATATTTCTAGCAAAGAAACCAAGTCCTGAGAAGAATATAATAGCAAAAATAATATTAGGCAATAAACTCATTTAATTAATCTTCTGTAGTTTTTACTTTTTTACCATCAATATCGTACTGTTGCGCTTTTTTTCCAAATAATGAAAAATGTACATAACGTTTTGGATTTAATTTCATGTCATTCAATAGTTCTTCAAGCTGCTTAGTTGCTCCTTGAAGATTAACGTATAAACGATCATCTTTTATGAATTTTCCGAAAGATCCATCTCCATTCTCAATATTTTTTAATAATAAATCAAAACTAGAAATCGTAGATTTTAAGTCAAGCATAATTAAATCTATATCAGATTCTGAAAGTGATTCACTAACACTTGATAAGTCTTTGGAAATTTTACTGAAATTTAAAATTGTTTCACCTATTGCAGGTTTGTTATCTTCAACCAAAGAATTTAATGATTCTGATGTAGTTTTGAAGGATGATATTGTGGTAGAAAGTTCTGCGATACTCAACTTAATGTTCTCTTTAGATTGAACGTCAAATACTTCATTTAAATTAATTAATAACTGATCAGCACTAACCATCATTTTTTCGATTTTTTCTTGTAGTGGAGTTAAACGTTGATTAACAAGATCGGTTAATCCAGGTTTAACTTTAGATCTCAGTACATCTCCAGACTGAACTAAGGCAGAACTGTCAAAAGAAGGAATTATTGCTATAGCTTTACCACCGATAAGACCCGCTTCATATAGTTGAGCTTCGCTGTTAACAGAGAATGGAAAATCGTCACTTATTAACATAGTCACTCTAAGTAAACCTGAACCGTCTCCTTTAAATTCAATTGATTGTACCTTGCCAATTGTGTGCCCATTTATAGTGACTGCTGCGGACGGAGCTAGACCCTCAACATTTTCATAAATAGCACTTATTTTTTTTGATGAGTCAAAAACATTCTCACCTTTAAGATAATTAAAAATAAAAATGAATAGAAGTATTCCAGAGATTACTAGAACAGCGGTTTTAATTTCCTTAGATAATTTCAATGCAATAGTTTTCACAAATTTAATGATAAAAATGATATAATTAAGACTAATTAGTTGCAGATTTCAAAGCCTCATTTATTGTAATCATTTCTCCGTCACTATAAGCTACAATATAGGCAGTTTTATATCCTTTGGAAATCGCTTTTTTCAACAATTCTAAAGCAATGGAGTATTTAGAGGTATTACCATAAAAATAGCGATAAATAGAGTCTAATTTCTGTCTTGAAATTTGACTTAATCCGTTAAAGTTATAAGATTTGGTTGACAACCTATTAGGACCTGCTGATATTTGTACTTTAAAAATTAATTTAGAACTATTTGGCTGAATTTCAGCAACTGAAATGTTCTTATTTTTCTGTTCAGTCTCTTCAGCCAACTTATTCGGTAATGCTTTAGTCTCTAATAGAGGATCAGAGTTTAATTTTGATTTGTAATTCAAAATAGCATCCGAAATACTTTTTGATATACTAATCTTCCCTTTTTGAGAATTAAGATAATCTCCTTCTGATTTATTTGTAATAAAGCCTGTTTCAATTAAAATACTGGGCATATATGTGTTATGTAAGACCCAAAAACCAGCTTGCTTAACTCCTCTATTTTTTCGTTTAAGCTTGTATGTAAAGTTGTCCTGTACGTAGCGTGCCAATAAAATACTTTGATCTAAGTAATCTTCTTGCATTAAAGTTAAGCCAATTAATGATTCAGGTGATTCTGGGTCAAAACCTTCATAATTAGTTTCAAAGTTATCTTCCAAAAAGATTACTTCATTTTCTAACTTAGCAACTCTAAAGTTTGAATCATTCCTGTGAAGCCCTAGAACATATGTTTCAGTTCCGTATGCCTGTGAATTGTGTGCATTACAATGGACAGACACAAACAAATCGGCATCGGCTTTGTTGGCTATTTTTGCTCGTTGCCTAAGTTCAATAAATACATCCTTGTCCCTTGTATAGATCACCTTTATATCTTCAATTTTTTCAAGATTATTACCTATTTTTAAAACGATATCAAGAGCAATGTCTTTCTCTTTGTAACCAAAATCAGTGGGGCGGCCTGGGTCTTTACCTCCATGGCCGGCATCCAAAACAACAATAAAAGGATTTGAGTTTGTTTGTGAAACAGATGTATTGCTGAAAACAAGCATCAGAACGAACAATAATATAATTTGCTTTTGCATGCCAGATATTTTACTTATCAATCGATTGTTCAAAATTAAAAAATCACTAAAAATATGCGTAACTTTGAATTTTAATAATCGGGTCGATTTACTACAAAAATACACTTAAAAGAATTGAAAACAACACTATTTCAACTACTTTTTAATCTACATTTTACAGTGCTTGCCATTGCTCTTGGTAATGCTCAAGCCACCCTAAACCCAACACCATTATCTTCTGACTCGAGTGAGATAATCATAAATCAAACTAAAAATGATTCTATTTTAGGTTATGAAAAAAATGAAACTGAAAATGATTCTATTTTAAATGACAGCATCACAAAACCCAAGAGTTTTCTAGAAGGTATAGTAGACTACAAGTCAAAAGATATCACGTCTATAAATCTGAAAAAAAAGCAAATATACTTATATAACGAAGCTGAAATTCAGTACAAAAATATGGATATTAAAGCCGGAGTCATAATTATTGATTATGGAAAAGATATAGTCTATGCAGGTCGCTTAAAAGACTCTCTAGGCAACTACTCCCAAAACCCTGTTTTTACTCAGGGCAATGATGTAGTAGAACCAGACTCTCTTGCTTTTAATATAAAAACAAAAAAAGCCTTGATTTGGAATTCAAAGACTGAACAACAAGGAGGAAGAATTATTTCTGATTTGACAAAAAAAGAAAACGATTCTGTTTACTTTGTTAAAAGAGCCAAATTCACAACCTCAGAAAACCTTGAAAATCCAGAGTATTATTTCCTATTAAGGAAAGCTAAAATTGTTCCAGGAAAAAAAGTAGTTACCGGACTCACAAACATGTTTATTGCTAATGTTCCTACTCCTATTGGCCTACCATTTGCTTTTTTACCCATGTCTAAAAAAAGAACTTCCGGAGTTATATTTCCAACATTTGGAGAACAAAACAATAGAGGTTATTTTCTTCAAAATGGAGGGTATTATTTTGCTCTAAGTGATTATTTTGATCTTGCTACACTTGGTGATTATTATACAAATGGAAGTTATGGCGCACGAGTAGAAAGCAGCTATGCTGTCCGTTATAAATTTAGAGGTTCATTAAGTTTTCGTTACGAGAACCTAATTAATAGCGAACGTGGTTTCCCTGACTACTCTAGAAGTTCAATATACAATTTAAGGTGGAATCAAAGCCAAGACTCAAAATCAAATCCGAGTTCCCGATTTTCAGCATCTGTAAATCTGGGGTCTAGCACTTATTTTCAAGAGTCTGTAAACCAGCTTAATTCCTCAAATTTTTTAAACAACACACTTTCCTCATCAGTTTCTTACTCAAAGACATTTCAAGGGGAACCTCAAGTTAACATAAGTCTAACGGCTACACACTCACAAAATACAAACACTGAGAGTATAAACATGACTTTACCAACTTTTCAAGGAAGCATAGACCGAATATTTCCTTTTTCTCCAAAAAATGGTAGTAAAAAAGGAGCTCTTCAAAACATTAACTTCCAATATAATGTTCGTGCTGAAAATCGTATTCAGACCACAGATTCTTTGTTTTTTAAGCCAGAGATGTTTGAGGATGCAAAAGCAGGATTTCAACATACTATTCCATTAAGTACTAATTTTAAGATTTTTAAACACTTTAGCATGAGTACTAGTGCGAACTTTAAAGAAAACTGGACTTTCAATACAATCAAAAAAGAGTATGATATAGAAACTCAATCTGTGATTGTAAGCCCTAAAAAAGGGTTTGACTCATATCGCACATACAACTTTAGCACAAGCATAGGAACTACTGTATACGGGATGTTTGATTTTGGTGAAAATAAAAAAATTCAAGCTATTAGACACGTGATGCGCCCCTCAATTAGTTACAACATCAACCCTTCATTTGATAGGTATTACGAAACTTATGAGGTTATAAGTGCAGATGGAACTACCACTAATGAAGTTGACTACAGCCGATTTGAACAGTCATTATTTGGAGCACCTGGAAAATCATTTTCAAGTGGAATAGGTTTGTCACTAAATAATAATTTAGAAGCTAAAATTAAAGATAAAGACAGTACAGCTATCGACCCAAAAAAAATATTTTTATTGAACTCACTAAACTTTTCTACTAATTATAATGTAGCCGGCGACTCACTAAACTGGAGTCCTATAAGAGTTTCTGGCGGAACGCAATTATTTGATAATAAATTAAGTCTAAATTTTGGGGCTACTCTAGACCCTTATGCACTTGACAATAATAATAAAAAAATTGATGTCTTTAATCTTGATAATGGAGGCAGTTTATTCCGATTAACAAGTGCAAATATGACCATGAGTTATAATTTATCTAGTGATAGTTTTGATGAAGAAAATTCAAATGAAGATCAGGCTAAAGAAGAATCTAGAAAAAGTGGAGGCCGAGCAGATGATTTGTTTGGAAAAAACCAAGACTATTCTAACCAATCCTTAAATAATGACAACGAAAAAGAGGTAGTCCCTTCTGCTCTCTATAATTATAAAATCCCATGGAGTTTAAGACTTGCCTATGCAGTAAACTATAATAACACAAGGAGACAAAGTGAAATCTCTTCTCATTCGTTAATGTTTTCAGGAGATATTGAACTCTCGCCCAGATGGAGTGTTGGTGCTTCTTCAGGCTATGACCTGAAAAACAATGGATTCACTTACACTCAACTACGTTTTGAGCGCGATTTGCTCAGTTGGAGAATGAATTTTTCTTGGATTCCATTCAGCAACCGAAGTTCTTGGAATTTCTTCATTGGAATTCGTTCAAGTATGTTTAAAGATATCAAATATGAAAAACGAAGACAGCCAGATAAAAGATTATAAAACTATGAAAAAGATCATCAATACACTCAAAGCACCTCAACCAATAGGACCATACAGTCAAGCCGTACTTGTAGGAGATGTTTTATATACTTCTGGACAAATTTCTTTAAATCCAGAAACAGGTAAATTAGTAAAAGATAGTATTGATATTGAAACTGTACAAGTGATGGAAAATCTTAAAGCTGTATTACAAGCAGCTAATATGACGTTCAAAAACGTTATTAAGTCTACAATATTTATTTCAGATATGAAAAATTTTGGAGCTATAAACAATGTTTATGGAAAGTATTTTGATGATTCAACAGCACCTGCCAGAGAAACAGTTGAGGTCGCTAACTTACCAAAGTTTGTAAACGTAGAAATCAGTATGATTGCTAGTCTTTAATCTTTTATGAGGTTTTGGCAATTTGAACATGGTATTCAACCAAACCTTCGATAGGGCGTCGCTGAAAGTTACCTACAGTAAATCCATATTCTCTAGCTACTTCTTTAATTTCGTCTTGTGTAAAATAGGCTATAGACCCAGCGAAGTGAACAGGAACAGTCTTAATTTCCTCACTGTACTGTAAAATCATATTTTTTACAAAAATACGCATACCTTCCTTGATAACTTTTTGAACATATTCCGATTCTTTATTTAAGATCAAAAACTCTGCAAAAGTGGCTAGGTACGCATTGGGATTAGCTTTTTTATATAAGTTACTTTTAATAACATCGTCACTTACGTTATATCTTGTTTTGAATACTAATTTTAAATCATGCGGCATATGGTCAAAGTAATAATCTCTCAATAGTTGCCTTCCATAATAATTTCCGGATGCATCATCCATCACTGAATACCCTAATGATACTATTTTCTGATCTATGGATTGCCCGTCGTAATATGAGCAGTTAGAACCTGTCCCTAAAATACAGACAACTGCAGGACTATGAGAAACCCCTACTGTAGCATAAACTGCTGCATAAGTNTCTTCTTTGACGACCACTTGTGCGTTTATAAAAATTGACTGCAAAACACCTTTAAGCATTTTTACAGGCTTTTCAGTGCCACATCCGGCTCCATAAAAGTAGATGTGTGTTACGTTTAACTTGTTTTCATAGATAATATTATTCGCTTTTATAATATTAAACGCATCGGAGTCTGAAATAATAGCCGGATTCAACCCTTTAGTACGTTGTTTTTCAAAAAGCTGCTTTCCAGTTGATGGATCTATAGCGATCCAGTCACATTTTGTTGAACCACTGTCTATTACAAAAATCATATGAATAAGTTAAAATTTAACACACATTATAAATTAATAGTATATGTTAATTAATTATTTAAATGGCATTAATGTATTGGGCTAAGTCAACCAATTTAGAAGAATAACCGTATTCATTATCATACCATGAAATAACTTTGATAAAATTATCATTTAAAGCCATACTAGCATTAGCATCAAATGTACTTGTTAATGATTCAGATACAAAATCTTGAGACACAACTCCTTCTTCAGTATAACCTAAAACTCCCTTTAATTCATTTTCTGAGGCGTCTTTTATAGCTGCCTTAACTTCTTCAAAAGAAGCTCCATTTTCTAAACGACATGTTAAGTCAACTACCGAAACATCAACTGTAGGTACTCTAAAAGCCATCCCTGTAAGTTTACCGTTAAGCTCTGGAATTACTTTTCCAACAGCTTTTGCTGCGCCTGTGGAAGCAGGGACGATATTATTTAATGACGCACGACCAAGTCGATAGTCTTTACGAGAGGGACCATCAACTGTAAACTGAGTAGCTGTAGCGGCATGTACTGTAGTCATAAGGCCTTCAGCTATTCCAAACTTATCATTTAAAACTTTAGCTATTGGTGCTAAACAATTAGTTGTACAAGATGCATTAGAGACTATTGTATTACTGGCAGTAATTTTATCATGATTAACTCCCATTACAAACATTGGAGCATCAGCAGATGGTGCAGAAATAGCTACTTTTTTTGCCCCAGCAGTAATATGCTTTTGAGCACCTTCAAGAGTAGTAAAAATACCTGTACAATCTAAAACAACATCAGCAGAAACTACATCCCACTTAAGATCTTCTGGATTACGCTCAGCTGAAACCCTAATTTCATTTCCATTTATAACTAAGTTTCCATTAATTATCTCAATAGTTCCCTGGAACTTTCCGTGTACAGAATCATACTTAAGTAAATATGCTAAATGTTCTACGTCTAATAAATCATTAATTCCTACTACTTGTACATCGGGTCTACTAACAGCTACACGAAAAGCTATTCTACCAATTCGACCAAATCCATTAATTCCAATTTTTACTTTTGACATTTTATTATTATTTTAGTTAATTCTTTATAAACTCATTATATCTGATACTCTTAATAACTCCTCATCTATTTTTGATTGTCCCTTAACGGCTTTATCAATGGGATATAACTCAATTTTATTATTTATAGTTCCGACCATGAAATTATTTTTACCCTCCAATAAAGATTCTACAGCTTTAACACCCATTCTTGATGCCAAAACTCTATCAAAACAGGATGGTGCTCCTCCTCGCTGCATATGACCTAAAACAGAAACACGAACATCATAACCTTCAAGATTATCTTCAACGTAGTCTCTTAACTCAAAAACATTTTTTCCAGTCTTGTCTCCTTCAGCAACAACCACTATACTAGACGATTTACCAGTATACTTACTTTTTTCCAAAGATTCTAACAGACGGTCCAAACCTAAATTTTCTTCCGGTACTAAGATCTCTTCAGCACCAGAACCAACACCAGCATTTAAGGCAATATGCCCGACATCACGCCCCATTACTTCAACAAAGAACAAACGCTTATGTGAACTAGCTGTATCTCTGATCTTATCGATGGCATCTACCGCAGTATTTAGTGCAGTATCATAACCAAGTGTAAAGTTAGTACCTACAATATCATTATCAATAGTTCCAGGAATACCTATAATGGGAAAGTTATATTCTTGATTAAAAATCATCCCACCTGTAAAAGTCCCATCACCACCAATTAAAACTAAAGCATCAATATTTTCTTTCACCAATTGTTCATAAGCCTTCTTCCTTCCATCTTTAGTCCTGAATTCTTTTGAACGAGCAGATTTTAAAAAAGTACCTCCTTTATTTATAATATTGTTTACACTTCTTGGGTCTAATCCTATAAAATCTCCATCAATCATCCCTTCATATCCTCTATAAATCCCTACACATTCAACATTGTGATATGCACAAGTTCTTACTGTTGAACGTATTGCTGCATTCATTCCGGGAGAATCGCCTCCAGAAGTTAATACAGCGATTTTTTTAACCTGTTTTTCCATAACTAAAATGGTTTAATTTGTAAAATTAACAAAACTTATGTGTAAAAAATATTCAAACAGTACTAAATTCGTAAACTAACCTAAATTCAAACGTTTTCGTTGATAACTATTTGATTTAAAAACATAAAAATTAATTATTGATAGATTTTTTAGAACGATTGTCATTAAAATTTACAGAATATGTAACACAAAATCAAAAATTAAACTAACTTTTAGGTTTATTGCTTAATTTTATTAGTAAATATTTTTTCTAATAATTCCTTTACATTTTCAAATTCAATATTATATGAGAGTCCTAGTCCTTGAGTATACCCAATTTGCTCTCCAAAATTCTGAATACTATTCTCTTTGTTAAAGAACTTAAGAGATAAAGTACGATCTTCATTTAACAATATCTCAACTTCAAAATCTCCAGCTACTGTGGTTTCACTAACTCCTCCAACTGGAACCCCAACTTTTCCGTTAATCAAAACGTTATCACTAATTTTAGTAGAAACGGTTACACCTAATCGACTGTCAGTTTCATATTCCGGAGTAGTTTCCCCTAAATCTAGATCTATCCCTAGCTGAAGCTTATTGTCATCATCAGCAAAAAGATCATTTAACATACTTGTCACCCCATCTGAAACCAATCCAAAAGCATCTTGAGAATCAAGTGTTAGTTCACTCCTAAATGAACCAGTTGCTAATAATGAAAGAGCCTGAAAATCTTTCCGATCCTTATCTCTTAATCTGTCTGACAACTCACTATTTAGAGTTGAATTAATTCCTGGAAATCTAATGTCGAAATTTAAATCTGGCTTTTCTAATTTTCCAGTTAAATGAACTTGGACTTCTGTTGGAATACTCTGATTAATTGGGTTATCTAATAATGTAGAAGGATTGACACTTATTCCATCGTAGAGTGCCTTTATATTAATATCAGCGCTTAGGGGACTACCATCCCAAGCCATTGTTCCATCTTTAACTACTTTGAATTTTTTTTGAATAATACGGCCAAAAGAAAAATTATAAATTCCGGAAAGCACAATAAAATCCCCAAACATTTGGAATTTACCTTTGGTATTAATTTGAGCCAACATACTTCCATTTCCTCTACCAATTATTGAACTTCCCGTTTGTTTGTCAATTACAATTTCAATTTCTGCATTGTCATTAATATCCATGTTAAATTCCATCTCAAGCCCTTTGACATCATCAAACTCAAAGTTCTGATCAGGTGTTTTAATTGTTTTTTGTTCTGGACTTAAAAAACTTACATAAGAGCTTTCAGATAATATCTCACTATCATTTAGTGGGATTTTGAAAATAGTACCCTGAGATGTTCCTACGTTAGCCTCAATAAACAATTGATCTGTAGGTCCATAAATGTCAATAATTCCATCAACAAAAGCAGTACCATAATAAATAGATTCATCTTGTTCTGTTGTGTTTAACACTAACAAACGATCGGAATCAATATTCAAATCTAATGACCAATTTGAAAAATTATTATGATTTATACTTCCGCTTAAAAAGGCCTCTGATTGGAAATTTATATCTCTCATTGATGCTTTATTAAAAATAAAACTTTGTTTTTTTAGGTCGATTACAGTAGATTCAGCAAAATCATATCCAACATTGAGGTAAGGAATCGCCAAACCACCATTGTTTAAAACTAAACGCCCCTCAATTTGAGGCTTTTCTAGTTGACCAGTAACCGAAACAAAACCTGAAATACCTCCATGAATATTTGTAATTACGTCAGCCCCAAAAGGGTTTAATGGATTTAAAATAAAGTTATTGAAGGAAACATCAATAGCTAGGTTAGGATTATCTCCTGACACATCAAATGATCCTAGGACAGACAAAGTTTCATTTATGCTATCTTTTAGAGATAACTTAACATCATAATCTGTAAGCGATTCATTCCCTTGAATATCAGACTTAAACGAACCCAAATTAAAATCATTAACTTTAAAATTATTTATAATTAAACTAGATTTGGGGAAAAATACACCCTCTGTCTCAGTAATATTTAGATTTCCATTTACTGCCCCCCCTAACTGCAAATTTTTAAGCGAAGGTGTTACTTTTGCTAAATCTACATTTTTAAAGTCTATATCAATAGTCTGGTTTTCAGAATCAAAAATAACCGCATTTAATAAAATCTCTTCACCATCACTAGCCATATCTATGTTGTCAACTAAGACTTCTATAAAAGATTTGTCAAATCTAATCTTGTTTTGAGAGTTCTGAGAATTATTAACAAGCCATGTAGTACCATTAAAATTAATCGTCGATTTCTTAATTCCAACAACGGACTTATTAGACTCGTCAATGGTGTAGTATAAATTTAAATCAAATAAATCTTTAGAACTCTCCCCGCCATTAAATTCAGTTTTTACATACAATGTATCATTAAGTGTAACATTAATTAAATTAAATTTAGAAATATTATAATATTTTGTAGCAAGACTATCTGCTTCAACATATGAATTAAACAATGGATTGTTATTTATGAGCTGAACATTGATTCCATTAGCAAAAAAATTATCCATTTTGATATTAGGAGACTTGAATGTAAGTTTAAAATTTTCAGGATTACTCTCTACTCTTCCCTTTAATATTGTATTTGGGCCCAATTTTAAATCAGGATAAAAAAGTTCTACAATTTTGTTATAAATTTTAAAGTTAAAATTTAAGTATTGATTTTTAACTACTTTAAAAGGATTTATTTTTGTATAAATATCCCCTATTGAATTACTCATTAGCTTGGGGAGTTCATTAATCTGAAATTTACCTTTTAAACTTCCATTTACTATTTCTGATGAATTTAACTTTATTATTCTTGACTTATCATTATCAAAAGCAGAAGTGATTTCAAAGTCTTTGAACTCATAACTGTCGTTCTGATTTTCATAAAGAGCATCTTTAAAACTAAGTACCCCATAAACATCATCAATGCTAGTCCCTATCATATCTATAGTCACTTCTCCTCTAAGTAAAGACGTGTGATCACGTTTTACTAACTTCATGGCATTCAAATTAGCGTAATCTATAATAGCCGAAAAATCGTAGATGTTTTCAATATTAGAAAAATCGACAAGTCCAGAAAAGTTTAATTTTAAATTATCATCCCTAACATCCAACTGACCATTAAAAACCTTGTCCATAACAACCCCCGAGACTTTTAAATCTGAATAAATATAATCTTGAAAACTAAATGAGTTGAAGCCTCCATTAATATTACAACTTAGATTCTCCTTATTAAATCCGCTACCAACTACGCTAAGACTTGAAGAAACCAAGCCAATTGTTGGCTCGTCTAAAGCCTTACCTAAGTTGAAATCTGTAAAACGTATTTGACCAACATAAGAGGAATTATCAACAACTTCAATATCGTTTAAATTTAAATCAATAAACAGGGATCCAATTTCAGTTGAAATATCCAAAACAGCTTTAACGGCCTCCCTTGATATTTCTAAACTTCCGCTAGTGCTAAATCGACCTAAAGAATTAAATCCTGATGGAATAGTCTTACCTAAAACTCTTGGTAAAAGTGCTGTAAGCTCTTCATATGTTGATGTTATTTGTTCAAACTCGCCATTAAAAGAAAACCCAGTTGAACTTAATTTAAACAGGTCATTAGTTTGAAAAGTACCAATAATTAAAGTGTTATTTACAGTTTTTAAATTAAATTTATTGAACTGTAGATCATTTAATGTTCCTGAAAAGGTAGTGTTAAGCTGAACTTTTTGGTTAGCTCCGAATTCATTATATAAAAAATTAAATTCTTCTAAGTTTATACTACTGTTTTTCAAAGAACCAGAAATATTTACTTTATCTGAGAAAGATCGTAGATCCTTACGCTGGTAATCGAATCGGAGGTTTCCAGAAATTGAAGATGTATTTGTCTCTAAAAGTAAATCGGAAAACAACATATGAGTTGGTGTATATCTAAAAACTGTTCCAATATTTTTCACACGAAGACCTCTTGAGTCTACAAAAGAAAAACGTTTTATACTAGCACCAACATTAGTTCCAGAAATTAAAAAACCTTTAGCTAACACAGTAAGTTCAGTAAAATCTAAAACAGCAGGTGAATCTTTATTCTCATCTGTAACACGAAAAATACTATTCTTAATATCTAAATTACTTGACGATAATAAAAATTGACTAGCATGTTCTCTTGGGTTTTGCCTATCAAACTTATTTACAAAAACATCTAAATTAGATTCACTTTCACCTTTATAAGTTTTAATATGAAAAAAGAGAGAATCTAATTCGATATTACCAAATACTAACTGATTGTTAATAATTTTCGCAAAATTTAAAATTGAGGTATTTAGTTTGGAAACTGAAAACATAGATGCTTCAAAATGATCCTTGATTAAAATAGACTTTAATTCAACATCTCCATTAAATTTCAGCCCTACCTTTTTGATTTTGATATTTGTACCGTATGATTTATTAATTTCTCCAGTTGTATAGCTGCCTAAGGATGTTTGTATTGATGGGATTGACAAAAGTCCCACCAAAAGACAAAATAACAACACAAAAGTTGAGATAAACTTAACAAATATTTTAAGATACTTATTGATATGTCTAAGAGTTATTTTTTAATAATCTACCTATTTAAACTAAAATTTTAATTTTTAAAGCATTTATTTTACTGCTATTTTTTTTATTTCTTTGCAGTGCTTTAGTTAATAGATTAAATTACACCTAATTATATTTACAAATTAAATGAATATTCTGACAAAATCGTCTTAATGAGCTTAAAAAATACATACATATTAGGAATTGAATCTTCATGTGACGACACAGCAGCTGCAGTGCTAAGAAACGGAGAAATACTAAGCAATGTGGTAGCTAACCAAACAATACATGAATCTTATGGAGGAGTTGTTCCTGAATTAGCATCAAGAGCACATCAACAAAATATAGTTCCTGTGGTTGATCAAGCCCTGCATAAAGCGGGTATTTCCTGTAACGATTTAAATGCAGTCGCATTTACTCAAGGCCCAGGTTTAATGGGTTCTTTATTGGTCGGCACTTCATTTGCTAAATCACTTGCGTATGGACTTGACATTCCACTGATTGATGTAAATCATATGCAGGCGCATGTACTCGCTCATTTTATTGAAAAAGATGGTTACAAAAAACCCTCGTTTCCATTTATTGGTATGACTATTTCTGGAGGTCATACTCAAATTGTACTTGTAGAAGACTATTTTAAAATGACAATAATAGGAGAAACTATTGATGATGCAGTGGGGGAAGCATTTGATAAAAGCGGTAAAATTTTAGGTTTAGGTTATCCCGCAGGGCCCGAAATTGATAAACGAGCTAAGCTAGGAAATCCAATAGCATTCAAATTTACTAAACCTAAAGTAAAGGGGCTTAACTTCAGTTTTTCAGGTTTAAAAACTGCTATTTTATACTTCATACAAAAACAAGTCAAAGAAAACCCTAGATTTATTGAAGAAAATATAAATGATATTTGTGCTTCAATACAATACACTATTATTAATATTCTAATGGATAAATTAAAATTAGCGGTTTCAGAAACTAGAGTTAGTCAAATAGCTATTGGCGGAGGAGTTTCTGCAAACTCTGGAATCAGAAATGCACTTAAAGAAGCTGAGGGTCAGTATGGCTGGTCCACATATTTACCTGCATTAGAATTTACAACTGACAATGCTGCAATGATTGCTATTGTAGGCTATTTAAAATTCAATAATAAACAGTATGCAAAGCAATCCATAATGGCCTCCTCACGATTAAAAATATAAAACAAATGCAACTATTTTACAACTCAGAACTGAATGAAACAACAAGGTTATTTAGCTTCTCAAAAGATGAAAGCCGTCACATTGTAAAAGTACTGCGCAAATCAACTGGGGACCGTCTAACAATTACCAACGGAGTTGGGTGGATTTTTGAAGCTGATGTTATAGTTCCTAATCATAACAAATGTGTTGTAGAAATACAAAAATCGAAGTATATTCATCCAAAAGATTACTCTGTTCATTTAGCTGTTTCTCCTACAAAATTAAATGATCGATATGAATGGTTTCTAGAAAAAGCTACCGAAATAGGTGTAACTAAAATTACTCCTGTAATTAGTCACAACAGCGAAAGAAAAAAAATTAAATCCGAAAGGTTTAAAAAAATAATACAATCAGCCACGAAACAGTCACTCAACCCCTACCTACCATCCTTAAATCCCGCTGTTACATTTTCTAAATTTCTTAAAACACCTCAAAAAGGAAAAACATATATTGCACACTGTGCAGCTGGTGAAAAACACTCTTTTAAAGATCATATTGAAGCTGGAAAGTCTGTTACAATTTTAATTGGGCCAGAAGGAGGTTTTAGTGGCGAAGAAATCTCAACTGCCTTAAAAAACAACTACATTCCTGTATCTCTAGGAAGTTCAAGACTGCGCACGGAGACTGCTGCTATAGTAGCTTGTCACACAATCCAACTTTGCAATGAATAAGCACACTCTGTATTTTATTATATTTTTGGGACTAAACATTTGTACAGGTCAAACCATTGCAGTTTTAAAATATGATGGTGGTGGCGACTGGTATAGTAACCCAACAGCATTAAAAAATTTAATTCAGTTCTGTAATACAAATATTGAAACCGCAATTGACAATAAACCAAAATCTGTTGAAGCTGGGAGCACAGCTATATTTGAATACCCATTCATCCATATGACTGGACACGGAAATGTAGTGTTTTCGGAAATCGAATCTAAAAATTTAAGAACTTATTTGTTATCTGGAGGGTTTTTACATATAGATGATAATTATGGTATGAAACCATATGTAGTTAAAGCTCTTAAAAATATATTTCCAGAAAAGAAAATGACTGAAATTCCCTTATCTCATCCTATATACAACAATGTGTATCCATTTCCAGAGGGTCTTCCTAAAATTCATGAACACAATGGATTAGCACCTAAGGCTCAGGGATATTTTCATGAGAGTAAGTTAATTCTTTTATTCACTCACGAAAGTGATTTAGGAGATGGATGGGAAGATCCTAACGTGCACAACGACCCAAAGGACATTAGGTTAAAAGCATTAAAAATGGGAGCTAATATTATTAAATACGCATTTGAAAACTAAGATTATTATGCAACTAGACCATTATTCATCTAAGTTTTCAAAAAAAATATTTCCAATTATTTTGGTAAGTGACAGTGTTAGCCACGCTGCTAATATAGGAAGCCTATTTAGAGCTGCAGATTCATTTGGCATACCACATTTAATTTTAGGAGGAAACGCTGTAGAACTAGGACGTAAATTTACTAAGGCCTCTAGAGCAACAGAACAATCTATTTCATTTGAACAAACCGAAAACACGTTAAAAAAAATAAAAGATTTAAAATCAAAAAATTACCTAATAGTTGGTCTTGAAATAACAGATAAAAGTCTCAAAATATCTGACTTAATCCTTCCAAAAAATAGTAAAATCGTCCTTGTAATTGGTAATGAAAAACATGGCATCTCTACACCAATTCTAGAGATTTGCAACCACATTGTTCATATTGAAATGTATGGTCAAAATAGTAGTATGAATGTTATTCAAGCGACTAGCATAGCTCTGTATGAATTCACGAAGAAACTAACACAATAATACATAAATATTTACGTGAATAAAAATATATTAAATACTGATGTTCAAATGTTTATTAATGAAAACATAAACTCTAATATACACTCATTAATACTTAAAGGAAGTGTATTTAAAGATGTAAACATTCAGGAGATTATCGAACAAATTGAAGCTAAAAAAAAATGTAAATTAAAACTCCAAACTTGGTTTAAAACATCCAATATATATTTTCCTAACAAATTAAATATTGAACAAACATCATCCGAAACTACAGCTATTATCAAAAGTAATCTAATTAAAGGTAAATCTCTACTAGACCTCACTGGTGGATTTGGAGTAGATAGCTATTATTTTTCTAAGAAATTTAGATCGATAACCCACTGCGAGACCATTGCTAAACTCGCTAAAATTGCAGCACATAATTTCATGATTTTAAATGCTGATAACATCACCAGCGTGTGTTACGATGGCAAAGACTTTTTAAAAAATTATAAAGAAAGATTTGACTGGATATATATTGATCCATCCCGCAGAGATCATAAAAAAAATAAAAAAACTTTAATTGAAGATTGCAGTCCAAATATAATGCTAATTGAAGACTTGATTTACGAAAAGACTAATAAAGTACTTATAAAAATGTCTCCAATGCTAGACATTAGTAAAGCGATACAACTAATCAAAAATGTTAATACAGTTTATATAGTGGCTGTTAAAAATGAAGTTAAAGAGCTTTTGTTTCATTTGGAAAAAGACAATAACTCAGAAGTAAATATCACCACCATTAACTACCATCTTGATAAAACTGAACATTTTTCTTTCAAAATACATCAAGAGAAAACTGCTAAAGCTAAATTTAGTACTCCGAAACAATTTTTATATGAACCAAATGCAGCTGTAATGAAATCTGGCGCATTTAGATTAGTCTCAAAGTACTTTAAATTATATAAACTTGACATAAATACTCACTTATATACAAGTGAAAGGAAGATTAAAAATTTTCCTGGAAAAATATATGAAATCATATCAACCCACAACTATCATAAAAAATCAATAAGACAAATAATTAGAGGNCGTAAAGCAAATTTAAAAACTAGAAATTTTCCTGANAAAAATGAAGTTTTAAAAAAGCTTTTTAAAATATCAGATGGAGGAGAAAACTACCTTTTCTTTACTAGTAATTTAAAAAATAAGATTGTTATTGATTGCCAGCTTGCTTAATCTTAGCCCCTCAAAAATAACTATACTAACAGAATTTGCTAAGTTTAAACTTCTTACGTGTGGGCTAAGAATAGGTATTTTAAATGATTTATCCTTTTTTTCTTTAAGTAGTTGTTTAGGTAAACCTGTAGATTCTTTTCCGAAAACGAAAAACTGATTATCTTCATACTTTATTTCATCATAATTTTTTTCTGCGGATGCGGAAAGAAATACCATATTCTCATTTTTATTAATAATTAAAAACTCTTGTAAACTATCATAGGTTATTACTTTAATATGTTTCCAGTAATCTAAACCTGCTCTTTTTAGGCGCGAATCTGTTAACTCGAAGCCGAACGGCTTAACTAGATGTAATACAGACCCAGAAGCCAAACTTAATCTGCCTATATTCCCTGTATTATTAGGAATTTCTGGCTCTATAAGAACAATATTAAATGTCATATTATATGTAAATAAAATTATAATTGAATCGAAACTAAATTTATAAATATTAATTAGATTCTAGAACAGAAATAGAAAATAATAGTTTTTTTAAATACAAAAAAAACGTCATATAACTTTTAACAAGCGTTCTTTATCTAATTAAACCCTAGAATTAAATAAAAATAATTTAAATTTATAATAAATCATTTTATATGATTACTTAAACATGAAGATTTAACTAAAATCAACCAAATGAACTTAAAGCATTTACTATTAATCATTTTTTTGTCTCCAATAATTAATCAAAAAATACATGCACAAGACTGGAACGAATTTGCAAATACTGCTTATTACTCAAAAGCTAACTTAGAACTTAAACTTCATTCTGAAAATAAAAATCGAGTTGTTTTTATGGGAAATTCAATAACTGAAGGTTGGGTAAACATACGTCCAGAATTTTTTAATAATAGAGATTATATTAACAGAGGAATTGGTGGCCAGACCACCCCTCAAATGCTAATACGTTTTAGACCAGATGTTATTGATTTAAACCCAAAGGTTGTAATAATTCTAGCAGGCACAAATGATATCGCAGGTAACACAGGATATACATCATTGGAAACTATTATTGGGAATATTAAATCAATGGCCGAAATAGCTAATGCTAATGGAATTGAAGTTATTATTTCTTCTATTTTGCCTGCGATTGAATATCTTTGGAAACCTGGATTAAATCCCGCCCAAAAAATTATTTCAATTAACAAAGAATTAAAGGTGTATGCAAAAAAAAACAACTTCATTTATCTAGATTACTTCTCGGCAATGGTTGATGAAAATAATGGATTGAAAGTGCCTGATTATACAGCTGCAAATGATCTTGTACACCCAAATAAAACAGGGTATTTGGTTATGGAACAGCTCGCGCAAAAGGCAATCGATAAGGCATTAAGCAGATAGATGTGAATCGTTATAAATTAAGTATATATTTATTATTAGTTGGCTTTTTATTTAAAGCTTGTCAACACCCCGAACAGAAAGAACTTAAACTAAACGCTCTTTTTTCAGACCATATGGTACTGCAACAAAAGGACACAGTTGCATTTTGGGGTACCTATTCACCCAATCAAAAAATAACAGTCCAAGGAAGCTGGGGTAAAGAATCAACTTGTGTTGTTGACTCCAAGGGGCAGTGGAAACTCAACCTAGAAACTCCTCAAGCTGGTGGTCCTTACCAGGTAAATATTAGCAGTGAAAGCAATTCCATATTGATTAAAGACGTATTAATTGGGGAGGTATGGCTAGCATCAGGCCAATCCAATATGGAAATGGATTTTGACTATTGCTGTAATACGACTGATTTTTCAGAATTTGAACTTTCGACTGCTAATTATCCAAATATTCGAATGTTTACCGTAAAAAAACGACTAAGCTCAACCCCGATACAGCAGTTTGAGGGGTCATGGGAAAAAGCTATTGGAGACACTATCAAGCCTTTCAGCGCTGCAGCCTATTTTTTTGCCAAAAGACTACACAAAGAATTAAAAGTCCCTATTGGTATTCTACACTCAAGTTGGGGTGGTACCGATATAGAAGCATGGACTAGCAGAGAACAATTGAACACTCTAAATTTCTTGGACGATGCAATGAGTATCAATGAGAAATTAATTATGGATTACTCTAAGACGTACAATTGGTTATCAAAGTTTGAATCAATAAAATCCCCTTCTGATGTCTGGTATTTATTTTTAGAAGATCCTTTAGGAGCTCCAGAGATATGGGAAAGTTTTGATTTTAAAGATGAGAAATATATTGAATCTAGTAGTGTAGATTATACAAAGTGGGGAGAGATAAAAATACCAGGTTTAATTGATAATATTTTTAAAGATAATGATTTTGATGGAGCCATTTTAATCAGAAAATCATTCTCTCTAGATGAAATTAAAGGAAATTACTCACTTAGTTTAGGACCTACTAGCGATATGGATTTCTCTTATATAAATGGTGAAAAAATAGGCAATAGTATGGGGAAGTTAAGTGCTAAAACTAAAACCTATGAAATCCCTACAGAAATTCTTAAAGTCGGAGAAAATAATATTACAATTAGAGTGGTAAATCAATACAAAAAAGGAAAAGTAGGAGCTGTTTCAATTCTTAATTCTGAAAGTGGAGAAATAAAACTAACAGGAAGTTGGAAATACAGAGTATCTGCAGAAGCATACTCTCCTTTAAAATCATATTCATGGCCCTACATCGACTTTTATTTTTATGATAATGAATCTGTTGATTTTTCGAAAAGACCTGCGTTGGCCCAATTCAATAAAAATTCAAAATCATCAATTTTTAATGGCATGATCAATCCATTAGTTCCATATACAATAAAAGGAACTATTTGGTATCAAGGAGAAAACAACGTTCCTAGATTTAGGGAATATGAACAACTTTTACCTGCTTTAATTAATGATTGGCGTAACCAATGGTCTCTTGACTTTCCGTTTTATTTTGTGCAAATAGCGCCCTTTGAAAATTACAAAGGACTGTCGTCATCTTTACGTGATGCACAAAGAAAAACGCTAAAAACCCCAAAAACAGGAATGGTTGTTACTTTAGATATTGGAGAAAATAATGACATTCATCCATCTAATAAACACGACGTTGGATCCAGATTAGCTGGACTAGCACTGGCAAATGACTACGACAAGCCAATTGTAGCATCTGGTCCACTATTTCGAAGTCAACAAATCAACGGCAATAAATTGGTTCTGGAATTTGACTTTGTAGGGAGTGGATTAATGAGTTCAACTTTAGAATTGAAAGAATTTGAAATTGCTGGTTCAGACAAGAATTTTCTGCCTGCTATTGCAAAAATTGTTGGAAAAACTGTGGAGGTCTATTCAAATAAAATAGGTGAACCAAAATATTCTAGATATGCTTGGAGAGACATTAGTAATGCTAGTTTGTTTAATAAAGAAGGCCTACCTGCATCTTCATTTTCGACAGAATAAATTCCGTACATATAAAATATTTTACCAGTCAATTGTGGTCTCAATAAATTTAATAAGGCTATTTGCCATATTTTTTTGTTGTTGAACATTTGGATGAGCAGTACTTTTTTCATATTGCATAAAATGAGTATAAATATTTTCATCCTTTAAATTAGCTACTGCTTTTTTTACATAACCAGGCCACAAAGAACCATCTTTAGTAGCATCCATACTTCCAAGTGTGCAAATGATACTAGCATCTTGATAATGGCTTCTCAATTCGGATATTAACTGCTGATAAGCATTGACTAGAAATGCTTCACTAGGAGTCTTATTTTTAAACCTTTTTATAAACTCTGGATGGTCAGATAGATGTACTAACCAACTGTCATTTTGAAATAAATTTACCACAACAATATCAGGTCGGTATAAAGAGAAATCCCACTTACTTGTGCTATCGGTAGGAACTAGACGGTCATAAATTTCTGGCATAATCAAAGGATCCCAGCTAACTGTCACACCAATACCACTTCTAGCTATACAATGATAATTAGCATCAAAGTGTCTGGCAGTAATAGCAGAGTATGTGGCATAATTATTAATATATTTAGTGTCGTTAAGGTCTTTACCTGAAGTATCTTCTACAGCTGCTCCAACAGTAATAGAATCTCCATAAAACTCAATTTTTCTCTTTTTAGGCAAAGAAATTGCTAGCACTTTAGCATTTATATTAATTTTAAAGCCATAAAAATTAGTTAATCCACTACCCCAATCAGTTCGCCTAAAAATTTCAACTGTGTGAGGACCTTTAGATAAATTTGAAGCTAATAAGTAATACTGCTTTTTATTCTCTGGTCTCAAAACAAAAAGACTGTCGTTGTCTATAATAACATTGTAATAATTATCTCCGGTCTCATCACTTAGTAAAGCTGAAATAGATTCACCCTCAAAATTTATCTTTATTGAAGAACCTGGCCAGCTTAAGCTAGCCACTTCATCATTTGACAAATCAATTCTACCAGAATAATTAATGTGAGAACTTGAAGAGCTTATAATTATTTCCTTTTTGCCTGAACAACTCATAAAAAGAAATGATAATAATAAAAACAGTACATGAACTTTTTTCATAAAAATACTAATAGGAATACAATTTAATGGGTTGCTTCACCAGCTCCAATAGGAATTCTAATTTGTTCTACAATTTCTTGAACCTCTATTGGAGGTTCTGGCGTAAACTTCATGATCGTAATAGAAACTATAAAATTTAATAGCATTGCAACACTTCCAAAACCTTCCGGTGAAATACCAAACCACCATTCACTTTTATCAGGCGTAACTTCATCAAACCATCCTAATTTATATTTTAGCATATAGTATAACATCACAACAATACCAACTACCATTCCAGCAATAGCGCCTTCTTTATTCATTCGTTTATAGAAAATTCCTAAAATAATAGCTGGAAAAAATGAAGCTGCTGCTAAACCAAATGCCAAGGCTACTGTAGCTGCAACAAACCCTGGAGGATTAATTCCAAAATATCCAGCAACACAAACCGCTACAACAGCAGAAAAACGAGCAGCTATTAATTCATTTTTTTCAGAAATTTTTGGGTTAATAATTTTTTTAATTAGGTCATGAGAAACAGAAGCAGAAATAACCAATAACAGTCCAGCTGCGGTTGATAATGCAGCGGCTAAAGCTCCAGCCGCAACTAAAGCGATCACCCAATTAGGTAATTCTGCAATTTCGGGATTTGCCAAGACCATTATGTCATTATCAACGACTAATTCATTTTTATTTTTATCAGCTACATATTGAATTAATCCGTCATTATTTTTATCAATAAATGTGATAAGACCTGTAGTTTCCCATTTTTTAAACCATTCTGGAACTGTTGCATAGGATTTATTTGAAAGTGTTTCTATCATGTTAGTCCTAGCAAATGCAGCTACTGCAGGTGCTGTAGAATATAATATTACAATAAGCAATAAGGCGATTCCAGCAGATTTACGAGCATCTTTAACGCGCTTGACAGTAAAGAAACGAACTATCACATGGGGAAGCCCTGCTGTACCTACCATTAAAGCTAATGTAATTGCAAAAACATCAACTAAAGACTTAGATCCTTGAGTATACTCTGCAAAACCTAAATCAGTACTTAAACCGTCTAATTTGTCCAATAAAAAAGTACCAGATCCGTCAACCAATTCACTACCAAAACCCAATTGTGGAATGGGATTTCCAGTCATTTGAATTGATATAAATATAGCCGGAACCATAAATGCGAAAATCAAGACACAATATTGTGCAACTTGAGTATAGGTAATCCCTTTCATGCCTCCAAGAACAGCATAAAACAATACAATTAGCATACCAATAACAACGCCTGTATTAATATCAACTTCCAAAAATCTAGAGAAAACCAATCCAACTCCACGCATCTGACCAGCCACATATGTAAAGGACACTAAAAGGGCGCATATAACTCCTACAAGACGAGCAGTGTTCGAATAATACCGATCACCTATAAAGTCAGGAACTGTAAACTTTCCAAATTTCCTTAGATATGGAGCTAATAACAAGGCTAATAATACATAACCACCTGTCCAACCCATTAAATAAACCGCACCGTCGTAACCTGCAAAAGATATAATTCCTGCCATAGAAATAAAAGAGGCTGCACTCATCCAGTCAGCAGCTGTAGCCATACCATTTGCAAGAGGTGAAACACCGCCACCTGCAACATAAAACTCTTTAGTCGAGCCTGCACGAGCCCACACAGCTATTCCTATATAGAGTGTAAAAGTAATACCTACCAAAATATAAGTCCAGTTCTGAACTCCAATTGATTCAACTAATGAAATGCTATTTATCATATCCATATTTTTTATCAAGTTTATTCATTAGCTTTACGTATATAAAAATCAAAATAACAAACACGTACATGGATCCCTGTTGAGCAAACCAAAAACCTAGCTTAAATCCACCAAATTTAAATTCATTCAGCAAATCTTTAAATAAAATCCCAGCTCCAAATGATACTAAGAACCAAACAGATAAAAGTATAAATAAGTATTTTATGTTTTCCTTCCAATAGGCTTTTGAATTATTTTTTTCCATGATATGTTTTTATAAAGTCTAAATAATAGTTGACTAATAGATAAACAAGTTACTAAACTGATTTAAAAAATGACTTATTCTGACCTCTTTTAATTAAAATGGTAACGTTTAAAGGCCTCTATAGCAGCATAATCAGCGAGCCCTAAATCGTTGTATTTTTTTGCAGTTAATCGATTTCTATCTTCAACTCGGACCCAAAATTCTCTTGTATCATCTCCTTGAAACATCACTCCATCTTTTTGGGACTGATGAAAGAAAATAGCATTTCGTTTTTTAAGAACCTGATCTGGACTCATAGGAACAGCCATTTCAATTTGATAAGGTTCCCACTCGTGCCAAGCACCTCGATATAACCAAACCCAACAGTCTTTCATGTAAGGCTTTTTTTTCAAAATATCTATTGACGAGAACAAAATATCCAAACAAACCTTATGAGTACCATGCGGATCGGCAAGATCACCTGCAGCATAAATCTGGTGTGGTTTGATATCCCCTATTAATTTACACATAATATCTAAATCAGTGTTAGTTAGATTATTTTTTTTAACCGTTCCAGTTTCATAAAAAGGAAGGTTTAAAAAGTGAACATTATCATCATCTAGACCTAAATATCGAGTTGCAGCTAAAGATTCACTTCTTCTAATTAGTCCTTTTAATTTCAAAACATCCTTTGAGTCAACAACTCTAACTGTTTTCTTTTTCAAAAAAGAAATTAGCTCTTTTGATTTTTTAGAATCTGAATTTAAAGCTAAACAAATTTCTGCAAATTTTATTGCTTCTTTGTCAGATACTGCAATATTTCCTGAAGTCTGGTACGCAACATGTACTTCATGACCTTGCTCTACCAAACGATCAAAAGTACCACCCATTGAAATAACATCATCGTCAGGATGTGGACTAAAAATGAGGACTCGTTTTTTTGGAATATCTGCACGCTCAGGGCGATTAAGATCATCTGCATTAGGTTTTCCACCAGGCCATCCAGTGATAGTATGTTGCATTTTATTAAACATTACTATGTTTAGATCATAGGCACTTCCAACAGCAGATAGCAAGCCTGACATTCCGTTATTATTATAATCTTTATTAGTTAATTTTAAGATAGATTTATTAGTCAATTTACTAAGCCAAAGAACTGCTTTTAATTTCAATTCATCAGTCCAAATGCAAGAGGTTACTAACCAAGGGGTTTTAACTCTAGTAAGTTCTTCTGAAGCTGCTTCATCTAATATAAAAGTAGTATTATGGTGATTTTGTAAATAGGTAGCTGGAACGCTAGAAGACACATCTCCTTCAATTGTTTTTTTTAATATTTTAGCCTTATTTGAACCCCAACCAAGTAACACTATTCGTTTGGCTGTTCTTACAGTGCCTATGCCCATTGTGATTGCTTTTACTGGCACATTTTCTAAACCTAAAAAAGCAGAAGAAGCATCAACTCGTGTAATATGATCTAATTTTATATTTCGTGTACCAGAATTTAAATGTGATCCTGGCTCATTAAAACCAATATGACCTGTTCTACCGATTCCTAAGAGTTGAAAATCAATACCTCCAGCTGCTTTAATTTTCATTTCATAGTCTACACATGACTGGTACAAATCTTCATTAGCGACTGTTCCATTTGGAATATTAATGTTTTTAGCTAATATATCTATGTGATCAAAAAGGTGCTCACGCATGAAATAATCATAACTCTGAACATTACTTTTTTCCATTGGATAATATTCATCTAAATTGAAAGAAATAACATTTGTAAAACTCAACCCTTCTTCTTTATGTAATCGTACAAGCTCTTCATATACCTTAATTGGAGAAGACCCAGTAGCTAAACCCAAAACACAATTTAAATTTTGTTGTTGTTTATGTTTTATTAAATCTGCTATCTCGTGAGCAACAACTATCGAAGCTTTATAAGAAGACTCAAAAGATATATTATGAATTTTTTCAAAACGTGTTAATTCAAATTGACCAGCAGGCTTGTAACTTATGTCCATTTTATTAATTATGTTATCTTAATATCTTTTAAATAAATGCTTTAGAGTGTGAAATTATGACTAAAAAAAAAGAAGAATCAGTAAACTAATCCTTCTTTTAGAAAATTTAACTAATTTTAAACTAAAACAATTAATGAACTCTAAATAACCTAAATTATACGAGAATAGAAAAAATGTTCGACTAATAACCAATCTTAACTCACAAATGAATTAATTGTTCTTAAAGAGTCCTTAAGAATTCAAAAGACTAATTGATAAGCATGAATTCTTTGAAGTTTTTTAATAAATAATCAGCATATCTTAAAAACCCTAAATCGGTAAGATGCACCCCATCTACTGTGCCCTCATTATCTATTGAATTATCTTGATTATCTTTAATATAAAAGATGTTTTGGTCACCACTTTTTAAAATTTTATCAAACTCATTTTTTAGGGTTACATTTTCCTGAATCAGTTCATCTTGTATAGTTTGGTCTAAAAAAGCCATTTTGTACATCATATTTTCGACTAGAACTATAGGGGTAAAAGGATGCTTTTTTCTAATTATGTCTACCAATGGTCTAACGCGTTGCTTCACTTGATCTGAATCCATATTTTGCAAACATTCAATAACATAAAAACGAGCATCAATTTCAGAAATGAGCTCAACAATAGGAGTTTCCATGCGTCCATTTCCACTAAAACCATAATTTATACATTCCATATCCAATTTTCTAGAAATAATACTAGTATGTGACATTCCAGGACGAGATGCACATCCTCCCTGAGTAATACTTGTTCCGTAGAAGACAATCGGTTTTACAGAACTGGGACTTGCTTTTTCAATTGACGCTGTGGGATCAATACCAACTTCTAGTTTTTTAACGCCATCGTACAGAGGTAAAAATAATTTATATTCTCTAAATTCAGGAGTCATATTTTTAATTAGTTCGAATTCACTAATACTATCTAAAGGTTTGGATTTATTTTGATATTTCTTAAGTCCAACAATAGCTCCTGCTGTAGTTACATACCTCCAATTGTTGTTATACTTTGTATATAAATCAATTCCTTTAATTCCGGTGGATGCCATATGGGGCATGTCAAAATCATTTAAAACGGTCCATTTTAAATTAATACTTGTCGAATTTGAATGGAATCGCACCGTTATTCCTGCAGACGACTTTGATAAATCCCATACAGGCTGTCTAACTTTATCTTTGTATGAAACTGGTAATCGATCGTAAGGGCTTTCTTTAAGTGAGTCTGCAACGGCTGTTCCTTCAATCAAAAAGTAATCACGTCCATAATATGAGACATTTGACTCGTTATTAATAGTTTTGTCTTGAGAAAATGATTGTAAAGAAAAAACTGTAACTAAAATTAAAAATGTGTATTTCATAAATAAAATAACTTAGAATTACTAAAAGTATAAAACAAAATAGTGATTATATAGGATAAAAAAAAGAGATATCTAAACTAGACATCTCTTTTTTAAAAAATAATTATGGGTTTAAAAAAAATTAATTAGCAAACCATAAACTTGTTGCCATATTATCTGGCCCTTGAGCAGATATTGCAGCTTCGGCATTTGAAGCATTTGAAGAGTAAACACTTGTACCATATTGTAACCTTTGTGGATATGCTCCGTTAAGGTCTCCAGCAAAACTAATAATATCATTGTTATTAGATGTAATCATTGCTGAAGTTGGATAACCTGTGTCTCTAATAATTGCCCAAGATTCGTATCCGTTTGTATAATTAGCAACCCATCTTTGTGTAGCTATCCTTTCAAGATTTTGTTCTGAAGACCCACTTAGTGACCCCATTTCAGATGCTAAAAAATCAGATGATGTAGTTGTATTCCAAAGAGCCATCGCTTTTTCTAAACCTATTTGATAGTAAGTATTCGCATCTCCAGACACGAGCCCTTTAGTAATTGCTTCTGCTATCATAAAATGTGAATCAGCAGTCGTCATAACAATTGTAGGAAATATTGGATTACCTTCATTTGTTTTTTGAGTAACTATCTCAGAAGGTTCTGAGAACATATCACGATGCATATAACTTTTAATTTTCCCACTTAATCTGGAAGGTAAACCTACGTAGTTAGTATTATCTGGCATGGTGATAGTTAAATCGGTTGCAGTTTCTGTCCAAGTATAGTCTGTACCTAAAACAAGACCAGCTTCGTTTAATGTACTTTGTAAAAAGGCTACGTGATCAGCTATTAGAGAAACATTTTCTCCATCAGTTGGCTTTAAAACTGTCATTGTCCCACCTACGCAGGGTTTAGTGATTTTACTTAATCTTGGATCATCATTATTTTGTAAGATATTTACCATTGCCTCAGTCGCTCTCCATTGACTACCAGCGAAACTATGCCATATATCTCCGTATGATGCGGAGCCTCCCCATATGTTTGTCTCTGTAGTAAAGGCATCAAATAATGCGTCGGTATCGGCAAGAACACCAGAAGCAATAGCTTCAGAAGCTGCATTTGCAGAGAAATTTTCACCAGGAGAACCATGAGCTCTAAGCGCAATTCTTAACTTTAAACTGTTTGCAAGTTGTTTCCAGTTTTGCATGTTTCCGTTGAATATTACATCGTTTTCACCTAATTGACTTACTCCAGGTCCAGTAATAGTGTTATCTCCAATTATTGAAATAGCTTGATCTAATTCTGAAATAACCCCTTTATAAATATCTATTTGAGCATCATACACTGGCAATGCGATATTTGGATCAGATGCCTGAGAATAAGGAATCATTCCGTGAGTCTCTGTAAATTGAGTATAATATAATCCTTTCATTACCAATCCAAGAGCATAATATTGATCATTCTCTAAAGGTCCACCTTCACCGACTAAGTTAAGGAAAGAAGTTAAAGTACTATTGTAACCGGCATACCAATCCCAAGCTCCTAGGTCTGTATAAAAACTATTGTATACCCATCCTAAATCACCATTCCAGTCTGACCCAGCATAACCATTTGAGATTTGAGCTGAAAATCCATCAGGATGTATTAAGTCTCCAAACCAAAGCGGAACCATTGTAGGTCTGTAAAATTGCTGTTGCAATGTAGTAACAAAATATTTAGCACTAACATCAGATGTAGAAAGAGCATCTGGTTGTTGGTTTATTTCGTTGAAATCATCTGTACAAGAAAATACAGTCACAAGTATCATACTTGCCATTATTAAAATTTTATTTTTCATTGTTTTATGGTATTATGTTAAAAAGTTAAATTTAAATTTAATCCTATGCTTCTTAAAGTAGGCATCGCATTATGAGATAAACCTTGAACTCCAATAGAAGTACCTAACATAGACTCTGGATCAATATCATCTGCCTTGTTCATTAAGAAAAATAAGTTTCTACCAACCAATTGAACTGTAGCACTTTGTAATCCAAATTTAGATCCTACTGGTATTTTATAGCCGATTGCTAGTTCACGTAATCTAATATTATCTTGGTCATAAATATAATTTTCAGAAATATCAGACATTGATGTCCAATACTGTTGACCTGTAATACTCTCAGTATTTGCAGCTCCAGTACCTGTATTAGTTCCAGCTACTACAACACCTGATTCACGGTATTGTAGACTTCTCTGAGAAACACCGTTTCTATCCATATCAGCAGAAGTTTGTGAATAAACTTGGCCACCCATACGTGCGTCAATTAGAAAACTCATTGAGAAGTCTTTATAAGTTAGTGTATTGGACCAACCACCTAACCAATCTGGTTGAGCATTTCCAAGTAATACATCGGGTGCTGACGAACCAATTGGTACACCATCAGCATCGACCTCACCTGTCCAAACTCTTCCATAAATATCTCCTATGCTTCCACCCTCGGTAGCGACAACAGCAACATTACCATCAGTTGAAGTATTGTATCTAAAGCTATCTACTCCTTCAATTAATTCTTCAATCATATTTTCATTTTTAGAATAGAAAAATGAAGTGTTCCAAGAAAAATTATCCGTATTTAAAACAGAAGCACCAAGTGCAATCTCAACTCCTTTGTTGGTTACTTCACCAATATTGTCTCTGTTAAATAAATATCCAGTTGCTGCAGGAACAGGAACATCAAAGATTAAATCCTTAGTAGTCATGTTATATATAGACAAGTCTAAAGTTATCTTGTTATTAAGTAAGCCCAACTCTAAACCAAATTCTGATGAAGTTACAGTTTCAGGATTTAAATCTTGATTTAACCTAATTGTTGGAGAAACTAAAGTAGTTAGTCCAAGATATCCTTGACCAGGAACGGAATAGGTTTGGTTAAGTTGGTATGGATCGGTATCGTTACCTACTTGAGCTACACTACCTCGAACTTTTATTAAATTAAAAACTTCCTTATTTGGATCTATAAATTTATTTAATATTGCAGAAACACTTGCAGAGTTGTACATGTAAGACCTGTTGTCTTCACTTAAGGTTGAAGACCAGTCATTACGACTAGATACGTCTAGGTATAAAAAATTATCATAAGCTAAGTTAACTGAGCCATACACAGAGTTCACTTTCTTAATAGACAATGGAGACTCCTCAGGTGCCTGTATCACATTTAAGTTGTTAATGAACGTAGCTGTAGGTATTTTAAAATCAGTTCCTCTAACCAACATACCTTCTGAGGTTCTTTTAGACATGTTACCACCTAAATTTGCTACAATATTTATTTTGTCAGTTAAATCATGCTTAGCAGTTACCAAGAACTCAGAGTTAATCTCTTTAAACGTGCTTTGTCCAATTTCCATTGATCCTAAGCTAATAAAGTGATGTCCAGGTCTATATGTTTTATTGTCTCTTATGTTAGTGACGTCAGTTCCAATACGAGCAAAAGCACTCAACCAGTCAGTAAATTCATAGTTAATTTTAGTAAATCCTAAAAATCTGTTTCTACGAACACTTGTGTCATCATTATATACTTGCCAAAATGGGTTTGATACATTTCCATCAGCATAACGAATTACGTTATAATCTTCTGGAGTTGCAGGATTAGCCATTTGGTAATTACGTAAATCATCAACAGCCACATTTCTAGGCATATTATACACAGCAGCTAACAATCCTTGTGCACCAGTAGTAGATGCTCTGTTATTAACATTTTGAGTGAAATAAGTCGCTTTTGTGTCAACGGTTAGTTTATCTGATAAATTATTGACTGCTCTTAAGTTAAAGTTATGACTGCTTAAGTTTGAATTTTCAATTACAGAATTAGATGAGTTGTTTGTGTAAGAAAACCTAATTGAGCCCATATCCGATCCTTTATCAACAGAAATTGATGTAATTGATCTTTCAGCCTGTCTGAAAAAATCTTCAACATTGCTAGATTGAGCAGAGTAGGCTTTAGCAGTTCCATCATAATAAGCTTGTTGAGAACCGTCCATTAATGAACCCCAAGAAAGCTGTCCCCAGTCACTTGCACGATCAGTATAAGCAGCTCCAAAAGAACCTTGACCATATTGGTTTTGATAATCAGGCAATAACATAGGAGAGTCAATAGCAAGACTAGTCTTGATTCTAACTCCTAGTTTATTAGAACGTGAACCTTTTTTGGTTGTAATTAAAATTACACCATTACCAGCTCTAGACCCATAAAGTGCAGCTGCAGATGGTCCTTTTAAAACAGTAATTGACTCAACGTCATCAGGGTTAATATCAGAAATACCTGCGCCAGATATACTTGGCTCGTAGCTTGGTGACCCTCCATTATCAGCACTTCCAGAATTAATCTGAGAACCATCTGAATTAATAGGTAATGAAGCATTAATAGGCATTCCATCAACTACAATAAGAGCTTGAGAGTTTCCTCCTAAAGAATTGTTTCCTCTAATTGTAATTCTTGATGCAGAACCTAAAGAACCAGATTGAGAAATCTGTAAACCGGCAACTTTACCAGCTAAAGAGCTAGCAAGGTTATTATCTTTAATAGTGTTTACATTATCTCCAGAAACTTCAGTTACTGCATAACCTAAAGATTTTTTTTCTCTTGAAATACCTAAAGCAGTAATAACTACTTCGTCTAAGCCTTCAGAGCTTTGTTCAAGACTAATATTTATAGCAGTTTGACCAGAAACAGAAACTTCTTGTTCTGAATAACCAACAAATGAAAACTGCAATACAGCATTATCATTGGATACATTAATAGTATAGTTTCCGTCAAAATCTGTTACAGCACCGTTCATAGTGCCTTTCTCTAATACATTAACTCCTGGAAGAGACATACCGTCCGAAGAATCAGTAACCGTTCCCGAAATCGTTGTAGTTTGTGCATAAATAGTGTGAGCACTAAATACGCAAATCAGAAGCAACAGCTTCTTAAATTTTTGGATCATAATTTGTTTGTTTAGTTAATATCCTTCTAAATTAAATCAATAAGTGAGTAATAACCAATGTTTTCGACAAATGACAGATTAAATAAGGAGTATGTTAATTTATTGTTATAGTTTATTAAATTCACAGAGGGTGAAATTTATTCTTAAACATATAAAAAACGATTAAAACACAGCAAACTAAATATTATTCTAAAATAATTTTAAAATTATTTGATTTAACTAATTCTGAATGGCTAACAAAAAAATGATTACTTGTTGTATTTCCAATTTTGAGCTGTTTTATTACTCCCTTTCCTTTTTTATGAATTACTAGCTGAGATTTATTGTAATATCGGCTATCTAATTCAATAATAACCTTATCAAATACAGGACTTGTTACTGCATAAATAGGGTCCGCTGGACTCACAGGGTATAGCCCTATCATACTATAAATTAACCAAGCAGACATAGTACCTGTGTCATCATTTCCTGGTAAGCCATCAGGAGAGTTTTTGAAATGGCGTTTAATGAGTTCTGAAACTTTATTTTGTGTACGCCATTCTTGACCAGAAACATAATTAAACAAATATGGATAACCGATATCTGGTTCATTTGCCATATCAAATTGGTCTGAGTTAAAAACCTCTTGAAGCTGATTAGAATACGCCTCTTTACCGCCAATTAATTCCATCAAACCATTGGTATCATGAGCAACCATAAAAGTATATTGCCATGAATTTCCTTCTATAAATCCTAAATTCTTTTGAAAATTAGCACCAGTATTAGGATCAAAGGGAGTGACCCAAGAATCATCTGGATTTTTAGGTCTCAATAAATTAAGCTCTTTGTCAAAAAAATTACGATATGATATGGAACGCTTTCTATAAAACTTCTCATCACCTTTTTTATTTAGCGCTTCTGCCAATTGTGCAATAGCAAAGTCAGCAATATTATACTCTTGTGTTGTAGAAACAGCCCCACTTTTGGTAGTAGCTGTAGTCAAATACCCTCTTTCTGTATATTCTTTTATCGCAGGTCTAAGTGCATTATTTTCTAACTGCCTAGCGCTTTTAGTCATGGCCTCATAGGCTTTCTCTACATCAAAATCTTGAATCCCTCGCAAATAAGTATCGGCTATAATTATTCCTGCTGGATCGCCTACCATAGTGGTAGTTTCTGTAGCATTTAACTCCCATTTTGGAAGCCAACCACTCTCATTATAGATCGATAACATACTTTTCACCATATCCGACTGTTGCTTTGGATATACTAAAGACATCAAAGAATGAAGATTTCTGTAGGTATCCCAAAGTGAAAAAACTGTGAAGCGAGTACCATTAGTTTTTATTGTTTCTCTTGTAGTCATTTTAGGATAATCTCCGTTAACATCATTTAATATATTTGGATGGAGTAAGGAATGATATAATGCTGTATAAAAAATAGTTTTATCGTTTTTGGTACCACCCTGCACTTTAATTCTAGAAAGAAGATTGTTCCATTCTGAACTTGTTTGGTTATAAATTTCTTCAAAAGATAATTTTCTTGTTTCACTTAGCAGATTTTCCCTCGCATTTTCAATACTAACATAAGAAACACCAATTTTAACTTCAACTGAAGTCGTTTTTTTGAAGTCGTAGCTCATATAAGCACCAATACTATCTCCAATAACTTCTTTACGAAAATTTTTATATAATCTAGTTTTTCCATTGTATGACATCCATTCACTTTCTACTCCTTTTTCTACTAAAGAATTCTTCCAAACTCCAAATTCGTTGGAGGGCTCGCTGAATTTAGCTACAAAATATACAGGGTAAGACTCGTCAGCTTTTAAATAACAAAATGCACCTACATTACGGACTCCTTCAATTTCTGTAGGAGAGACGACTTTAATAGAACCCCCTTGTTCATTTGTTAGTCCTAATCCTAAGTTTAATAAAATATTTGATTTTCCCTTTGGAAATATATAATTACTTACACCGGTCCTAGTTGTAGCTGTGGCTTGAACTTTAATATCATATTTATCCAAAGTAGAACTATAGTATCCCGCATTGGCAACTTCGTTTGAGTAGGTGCTACCGTATTTCAAATGATCTGTCTCTAACACACCTGTTGTTGGCATTGTCAAAACAATCCCTAAGTCGGGACAACCAACACCACTTAAATTTACATGAGAAAATCCAGTTAAAAAGTTATTTTCATAAACATATGGGGTAGACAACCATTGACTATCCTTCTCTAACATATTCTGAGAACCTGCCACGTTGAAGGGAGAAACATTAACCATTCCTCTGGGAGCAATGGCTCCTGGGTTTGTAGCTCCATAATTAGAAGTACCAATAAATGGATTCACATATCTGACTAAATCAAGAGATTTTATACGCTCCAAGTCTTTATCGCTGCTGCATGAAGTAAGTAAAAGCAGGGCCATTCCTAATAAAATCTTATTGATTTCCATAAACTAAATAATATTAAATTAGAATAATTACAATTAATCTAAAGATAAATTAATTAATAATTTAATTATTCCATGACATTTTAAATTGAGAGTCCTCCATTCGGTTTCCATTTTCATCATCATAAATCGCATAACTAAATCCAGAGCGTAAACTATAGCCGGCATAATCTCCGTTCTTATTAACAGCAATAAAACCAACCTGTAAATAATTCAAATCTTTACTATTCCTATGTTTATTATATATGCGCTCAACTATTTCTTTACATGATTCAAGGGGAGATTTTCCCTGACGCATTAGTTCTACAACCATAGCACTACCAGCTGTACGAATAACAGCCTCGCCTAAACCAGTAGCTGCAGCAGCTCCAACATCATTATCTAAAAATAAACCCGCACCTATAATGGGAGAATCACCAACACGACCATGCATTTTCCATGCAGCCCCACTTGTAGTACATCCTCCAAAGAGATCTCCATTTCCGTCTAATATCAGCATACTAATTGTATCATGATTTTCCATATTAATAACTGGCTCATATTTAGATTTTATAAGCCATTGCTTCCAATCTTTTTTAGATTCAGGTGTTAATAAATTTTCTTTCAAAAAACCGTTAGAAATCGCAAAATCTTGCGCCCCTTTACCACTAAGCATAACGTGCGGTGTATCGATTAAAACTTTCTTAGCCACAGCTATAGGATGTTTTATTTCTTGTAAAAAGGAAACCGAACCACAATTACTATTGTGATCCATAATACATGCATCAAGAGTAACTTTTCCTTCTCTATCTGGAAGACCTCCATAGCCTACACTCCGATTATTAGGGTCAGCTTCACATACTCCAACTCCGGAAACAATTGCTTCTAAAGCAGTTTTACCGATATTTAGTTCACTCAAAGCTTTGTCATTAGCTTCAAAACCATGGTTCCAGGTAGAAATAATAATAGGTTTTTTTTTACTGCTAGCTAAATTGCTGGTTTGATCACTTACAAAAGTTGAAGACCAAGTGTTTACAGTAGAAACTCCTATGGTTCCCAAAGCAGCTTTTTTAATAAAGTTTCTTCTGTTGGACATATATTTAATTAATGTTTTATTAGATCACAATAAATATAAACCTTTATTTTAAAATGTTATTATTTAAAACTAGCCTTAGTCTCTTTTATAGTTTGTAAGTATTCATCGGTTAATGTTTTACCTTCGTAGAACGCCACCCCCTTAGCTCCATTTTCTTTAGCCAATAATATTGATTGTTTAAGTTCTTCAGCAGATTTAAAATCAGGGATATAAACGCCAGTGTTAATTAAAGTATTTTTAGAGCTTACATCGCTTACCCCCTGTTTAGTAGCATAACCAATCCAATCAACTTCTTCGCTATAAAACCCGTGATAAATCATTGGATAAACTTCATCTATATTCCACTTATCCCAACGTTGACGCACCATATGATCTGCCATTTCTGGATAGGGAAATACTGCTGCTGTTAGCTGTTTATTATTCTCTTTCGCTATTTCATAAGCATCATCAACAATATTTTTGACACTATTTAGTCTAAAATTTTTCCATTCCATATCAATAGAAGTATTACTTGAATCTAAAGGATTCTTGTTGTGAATATCTTCGAATTTAGAAATGCAAACATCACAATAACAAAAATCAAATTCTGGCAGCTCAACGTCCTGAACTAAATTGTATTTTGGTAATAATGCAATAGGCAAAAATATATCTGAAAACCGAATATAATCTAGATGCACACTCTCTATATTATCAACCTTAGATAATTGTTCAATAAGTCCTAAAATATGATTTCTTGACTCAGTTCTGTTAGGACAAAGCCATTGATAGTAATCTACATAAGGTCTAGTGTCATAACATGAATTCCCCTCCTTACTGACTGCATACCATTCTGGGTGCTGCAATGCTACGGAATCTCCAGGTCTGTTCATAGTCATTATCCAAGCATGGACTTTCAAACCAGCAGCATTAGCTACAGGTGCAAGACGTTGCAATTCATTAGGATCTGTAAGTGTGTTAATTAAAACCTCATCAATTCCATGGTCTTTGTATCTTTTAAATTCAGTAGCATATAAATCAATTGATTTTTCTCTATCTGAGGTGATCCAAGTTGCAAACTCAAAATTTTGAGTCTCTATTTCTAAATTACTTTCACTTGTTTTTTTAGAATTACAAGAAAAAATGACAAATATCAGTGCACAAAAAAATACAGAGTTAATTTTCATAATCAATTTATTTAAATTTAAATTTCCCATCTTCTCTGATGGTTAATAGTTTATTTGAAAAGGGGCTTAATATTGAGATTGTCCACCCAGAACTATAGCTTTCAATAAAAGGCTTTAGACGTTGACCATATAAAACGATAGGCGCTGACTGTATATTTTTTAGAGTCGTTAGCCATTGGTTTGTTTTAGAAAAATATGCCTTTTGAGTTCTGTACATTTTATATAATTCCCATTTAATTTCTTCATCTTTTGGGATTTCAAATGGGACTTCAGGGCCGACTGGCAAAGAAGAAAAATACACATACCCCCACTTTTCAGGTTGGTGCATATTTACAACTCCTTGTGGCGACCAAACCCAATTATATTCTTTTAAAAGATTACCGATATTATCTTTTTTTCTTGAATATTTTCCTTCAATAAGTTCATAATCCCAATTAACTCTTGAAAAATTAATTCGCCAGAACTTATCTAAAAGATTCATATCTTGATAATATGAAGTTTTAAAAACAGACAAAGGAATAGCTATCTCTAGATTCCAACTGGAATCTATGTCAGAAGCATTGTTTAGTGTGCCATCAACATGTACAGCAGACCTTAAACCTGAAATATTCCAATCATTTAATACTGGTGAGTCTAACTCTCTGTAAGGCTTTGTTAGAAATAGATCCCAAACAGTATTTAAAGCATTAATTTCTAGTTCATAATAATTATGGGTATCACCATCTGGATCAATGAATATCTCAAAGTCATTATTATAAAAAATTACTGTATCCTTTTCTGAAATATCTCCCCAAACATGAGGTTCCTGTATTTTTGCTAAGACATAAAGATAATTATCATCCCAAATAATCTTAAAATTAGTCTGATAACTTGGAGTTTTAATACCTTCTATGTCGATAAAATTTGAGGACCATTTNACAGACTTCCAAGCTAGTTCTTTATCTAAACCATCAATATTTATTGATTCATTAGTTTTGTATGCAGTGTAGGAATTTGGACGGTTTATAGAATCTGATTGAGAGCTTACATTAAATGTTAATGCAGTTAAAATAATNAAACATAAAATATTAACTTTNCTCATCTACAAACTGTTTTCTTTTGTAAAGCTAACAACCTCACTAAGATGAGCAAACGCTATTGCTACGACCGTGTCAGCAGCTCCATAATAAACTGCCAATTTATCATTTTCAATATCATGTAAAGCAGCACAAGGAAAAACAACATTAGGAACATCTCCAACCATTTCGTACTGCTCAGCAGGTCCCAATAAATAAGGTTGAGTTCTGTACTTAACTTTATCTGGTTCATGTGTATCTAAAATTGCCGATCCCATAGCGTATCTAAATCCATTACATGTGTTAATTACTCCATGATAAATCATAAGCCATCCTTCATTTGTAAGAATTGGTATTGGACCAGCTCCTATCTTTGTACATTGCCAGGCGCTATCTTCAAATGGGGTAGCTTTCATCACGCATCGATGCTCTCCCCAATATTTCATGTCAGGACTATAGCTAATATAAATATCTCCAAAGGGGGTATGTCCATTATCACTTGGACGACTCAACATTGCATATTTTCCATTTATTTTACGTGGAAATAAAACTCCATTTCTATTGAATGGTAAGAATGCATTTTCACACTGAAAAAAATCTTTAAAGTCAAAAGTATAGCCTATTCCTATAGTGGGGCCGTTATAACCATTACACCAAGTTATCCAATATCTATCTTCAATAAAAACTACTCTAGGGTCATATTTGTAATCAGATTCAATCATCTTGGTATTTCCCATTTGCATTTTAATAGGATCATGATTAATCTCCCAACTTATACCATCTTTGCTAAAGCCAGCAAAAATATCCATTTGAACAGCTTTATTGTCACATCTAAAGACCCCCGCATAACCATCCTTGAAAGGCACAACTGCACTGTTAAAAATACTGTTCGAAGATGGAATTTCGTAACGCCCTATAATTGGATTATTACTGTAACGCCACATTACTTCATCACTACCATTGGCTCTATCCTGCCAAGGAAAACTAACAATATCTTTAGTTGAAATCATCTTTTTTAATCTTGAATTTGTTTTACTTTATCTAACCATGTGAATTTAAGAATTAATGATGTAATGGCAAACACCATCAATGCAATATATCCTTTTGGATAATCTCTTATAACAAAATAAATTGGCATGACAATCATACTAGATTGCCATATAACTCCAATGACACAATTAAACATATCGCTCCAAAAATCAGTGTTTTTATTTAAAGTATTCTCTTCTTTTTTTAATTCATTAAAAACTGGACCCCACCACCCCCAAGGTCTCACTGTACGATAAAAAGACTTTAAGGTTTTCATGTCTGTGGGTTCGGATGAAAAAGTACCTACAAAGGAGCCTATCAGTGAAACAATGAAAATAATTGGAAACAAATAAATAGCTTGCATTTGTGAAAGCTCAAAAAGAATTGAGTCTTCTGAAAAACTCCCTTTATTCTGATCCAACAAAAATTGTAAAGATGCTATAATTAGTCCTGAAAGCATCCCCCAGAAATATCCCCATCCGTTGAAACGCCACCAAACCCATTTCAAAAAATTTGAAGCTACATAGCCACCAAAAAGAGCTGAGGTAATCCAAAGCGTTAAAGAATTAATTGAGTCCGCAAAAAATCCCATAAAAACTCCCAAAACCACTACAGCAAATGATGCTATGTGACTTACTTTTAAATAGTGTTTACTACTAGCATTAGGTCTATAGTATTTTTTATAAATATCGTTTACAATATAAGCTGGACCAGCATTTACAAAAGCTGAGAAGGTAGACATAAATGCAGCCAGTAAACCTGCTAACAATAAACCTTTTACTCCAATAGGTATATGAAAATTAATAACTTTAGGTAATAAAATTTCTAAATCAGCTCCAGTAAATGCTGAATCACTTATCATCTCAGGACTTAGGGTAACCAAAGCGATTACAACTATTCCGGCTATTAAAAGGTATCGTGGAATAAATAAGATTAAATTTGTAAAGCCACTCATATATGCAGCTTCCTTTACAGTTTTAGTTGAGAGAATTCTTTGCATATCAAAACTTGGTGTAGGACCTGCTAAACTTGCAAAGAATCCTTTAAAAAGTGTCATTCCAATAAATGCCCCAAACATCTTGAAACCCTCAGAATCAATTAAATCATTGAAGGCTTGATACTTATCTGTCCAGTGGGTCTCTAACTCCCATCCAAAAAACACATTTCTCCATTCTTCAGTAATCACGCTATTAATTTCTAAATCACTAATTGCAAAAAAGGAATATCCAACAACTAATAAACCCGCAATAACCATGATTCCATATTGAAGTACTTCTGTTGCTACTACTGAAAACATACCTCCTTTTATCGTGTATAGGGTTGTTAAAAATATAATAATAAATGCGTAAGACTGTTCCGAATTTAAAAGTATAATTGACCCCATTTGTAATGTAAGATCCCACGGTAATATAATAGTCATAAACTTTCCTACTCCCTCAAAAAAGTAAGCTATAAAACCGATAGCTGCAATAACAGCAAATATAGCTACTATTAAATGTGATGCCCTTCCTGGTTTGTTATCACCAAAGCGTGTTAATATCCACTCTGAGCCTGTCATTATGTTTGATCTTCTAATCCAAACAGCTAAAAACATCATGACAAAAATCTGATTCCAAATTGGCCAGAGCCACATAAACATAAAGCTCTTCACACCATACAAAAAAAGAATTCCAACCATCCAAGCTGTTCCTGAAACATCAAACATGCCAGATCCATTACTTAAACCTAAGTAGTACCATTTTATACTTTTACCTCCTAAAAAATAAGAATCTAAACCTTTTGATGCGCGCTTGGAAACCCATATTCCTACCCCTACTGTTAGGATGATATATAAAGCTATAATTAATAAGTCTATATTGTGCATTATTTTTTTCTTTTAAAAGGTTTACACTCCCCAGTTTTTATTAGGCTCTGGTCCCATTACAAATTTCAAAGTTCCACCTTTTAGAATTTGCTTATGTGAAATGAACGTCTTATTGTAGTTGGATCCATTTAGTGTGGCGGACTGAATATATATGTTTTTTTCTGAAACATGCTCAGCTTCAATTATAAAAAATATCTCGTCAGAAATTGAAAGAGTGGTTTTTTCGAACAAGGGACTCCCTATCTCATAATTGCCTGAAACTGGATTCATTGAATATAAACCCATAGAACTAAAGACATACCATGCAGACATTTGACCACAATCTTCATTACCACTCAATCCATCAGGTGTTGTATTATATTGAGTTTTTAATATCTGATTAACCCAATACTGAGTAAGCCAAGGTTTGTTAGCGTGGTTAAATAAATAAGCGATGTGATGACTTGGCTCATTACCGTGAGCGTACTGTCCAATTAAACCCGAAATATCATTTGAAATATTTTCACCATTAATTTCAGAGCTCTCAGCGAAAAGTTGTTCTAATTTTTCGGAGAATAATTCATTCCCTCCGTGTAACTTAATTAAATTTTTCACATCGTGAGGTACAAACCAACTGTGTTGCCAAGCATTACCTTCTGTGTAATCAGCTTTTATTCTGTGTGCAGAATGTTTAGGGTCAAAAGGTTTACGCCAGGTTTTTCCGTCTTGAAATTTACCTCGCATAAATCCTGAATTAGAATCAAATAAATTAGTGTAAGACTTAGATCGATTCATAAAATAATCATAATCTTCAATTTCACCTAAAGCTTTAGCTACCTGCGCCACGCACCAATCATCATAAGCATATTCAAGTGTTATTGTAACGGATTCTTCTAAAAGGTCACAAGGTATATATCCGTATTTTTTGTAGTCGTCAAGCCCTCTGTCTTCATGGAAAAAAACATTCGTTGTTATAAAATTATTTGAGGATTTAATATCTAAGTTGTCTTGCAGCATGGTAACCTTCATAGCTTGATAAGCTTTGTTAATATCGAAACCTTTGATTCCTTTAAGGTAAGCCTCAGCTATAACGGGAATTGAATGAAAACCTGTCATAGTGTTTGTTTCATTTCCGTAAAGGGTCCATACCGGAAGAACTCCTTTAGGTTCGTAATACATCAACATGGAATTTACAATATCTGAAACCTTATTAGGCTCTAACAAGGTCAATAAAGGTTGCTGAGCTCTAAAAGTATCCCACAATGAAAGTGTCGAGTAAACTATAAAATTATCAGCTTTAGAAATACTGTCATTTTCCATTCTAAATTCTCCGTTTCGGTCGCTAAATGTAACCGGAGCTAACTGAGCATGATATAGAGCTGTATAAAAAATTGTTTTGAGTGAATCAACAGGAGTTTCTATTTTAATTTTTGAGAGTGCTTGATTCCAGCTTTTGGAAGCTTTTTTTCGTGCAATATCAAAATTATGTGAACTATCTGTTATGTTTTCGATAGCATTAGCTATGCTAACTGACGAGAGTCCTACTTTTACTTTTAATTCATCATCACTTAAATCATTAAAATAAAGTTGAGCTGATGTTTTGACTCCAGTAACACTCACCTGATCTTTGTAAGCCTTGTCAGAAACCAAATCAAATTCTTTAATCGATTTTGAAAATTTAGCTACAAAAAAAACTTTTTGATTATTAGCCCATCCTTTACTGTGTCTAAAACCAGTAACTGTGAATTTATCTTTAATCTCTAAGTTCGAAATTACAGCTGTGTCCCAATTAAAAGTATATCCTAAATCAATTACAACTGATTGGGGATCGTTTTCAGCGAATGTATATTTATGATAGGCTGTCCTTAAATCTGACGTTAGTTCTGCTCTAATATTAAAATCTTCTAAAAAAACACTATAATAACCTGCTTCTGAAGTTTCATTCTCGTGTGAATAATTCGATTTGAAAGGAATATCTTTTCTAGATTGAAAAGCTTGGGCTAAGTCAACTTTTTTATTAATTGGCATAAAACGAATATCTCCTAAGTCCCCTATTCCGGTTCCACTTAAGTGTAAGTGACTAAATCCTATCATTGTGGAATCTGATATATGGTATCCTGAACACCAGTCCCATCCAGAAACTCCATTGTCAGGACTAACTTGAAGCATTCCAAAAGGAACAGTAGCTCCTGGAAAGGTATGTCCGTGACCACCTGTTCCAATAAGAGGATTTACATAATTTGTAAATACTTTGGAATCTTCATTAACCTGTTTGGAACATGAAGTAGCCAATGAGAAAGATATGAATGCATATATTATACATATCTTAGCTTTATTATAGAAATTCATTTATATCAACTTAGATGGATGTGAAGATGCAAAAAAAACGCTGTATAACGAACAAAATTAGACAGATAACTAAAAAGTAAAGCTGAACGTTCAAAAACTTAAATATGCAACCAAGTAATAATTTAAAAATCACCTTAAGACATCATCTCATTTTCTGGTTAATTTACTTTCTTTTAAATATCCTCAGATGGGGAAATTATTTTGATAATTACGAATATTCACTAAAATCAAATTTAGTTGGTTTCCCAATCCATATGATTTTATGCTACTTGAACATCTATGTTTTGATGCCAAAACTTGTCTTTAAGCGAAAATATTTATCATACTTGTTATTTTTAATTCTGTCATTAATTTCAATGGTCTTTATTAAATTTAATCTCACCTATTTTTTGATAAGTAACAATGTATGGCCTGAAGGCCCATCATTCATACAAAATGTAACTTTTAGCTATGCTGTAGACATGATGATTGGTGAATTATATGTGATTACTTTTGTGACGGCTATAAAAATTACAATGGATTGGTTACAAGAACAAAAAAGAGTTACTGCCCTAGAAAAAACACAATTAGAAACAGAATTACTTTTTTTAAGAACTCAAATTTCGCCTCATTTCTTTTTTAATACCCTAAATAATATTTATTCATTAGCAATTGAAAAGTCTGATAAAACCCCTAAGTTGCTACTTAGACTTTCTGAACTAATGCGATATCTACTCTACGAAACAAAATCAAAAAGACAAAGCCTAGAAAAAGAAATAATTTGTATTGAAAATTATTTAGATTTAGAGAAGATTCGTTATGGAAACCTCCTTAAAATAAATACAACAATTAGTGGAGACATTTCAGATAAAAAAATAGCACCAATTTTATTGCTTTCATTCATTGAAAACGCCTTTAAACATGGTGCCAATAATAATTCAGGCAAAGTTAATATTGATATTGATTTTAATTTAGTAGAAAATTTTCTTTACTTTACTATATCGAACCCAATTTCTGAAAATAAAATAATAAGTGAAAGGGTAGAAAATTCAAGTGGAATTGGACTTACTAATGTTAAAAAAAGACTAGAATTAGGCTATAACTCTGAAGATTACCAATTAAGTATTGAAAATAAAAATCAAATTTTTGTTGTAAAACTTAAAATAAAAGTATGACAAATATTAACTGTTTAATTATTGATGACGAACCATTAGCAGTAAATGTTATTAAAAATTTCATTGATGAAATAAATAATATTTCAGTCATAGAAACATTTAATAGCGCTATTGATGCCTTGGCCTTCCTTAAAGACAATAATGTGGATTTAATTTTTTTAGATATTAATATGCCACTTTTAAATGGTCTAGATTTTATTAAAAATCTTGAAAAAAAACCATTAATTATAGTCACAACAGCTTATGATGAATATGCAATAAAAACTTATGAATTGGAAGTTCTAGACTACCTTGTAAAACCTATTTCTTTTCCTAGGTTTATAAAAGCCATAAACAGAGCTTCAAAAACTTTGGCTACTACAGAGTTAACAGAAAAATCTAAATCAATCAAAAGACCTTTCACTTTTATCAAAGTTGATAAAAAGAAAATGAAAAAAATTTATTTAGATGAAATACTAGTTATTGAATCTTTAAGAGATTATTTAAAAATCACTACTCAAACTAATAAGTATATTATACATAGTACTCTAACTAATTTTACAAAGCTCTTGCCTGAGAGTAATTTCATAAGAATCCATAGATCCTTCACAATTGCCATTGACAAAATAGATACAGTTGAGGGAAATAGCTTAGAAATTGAAGGAATTCGATATGTGATCGGAAGATCATATATTGAAAATGTAAAGAAAAGGATTCTAGGTTAATCGTTATATGACAGGTAGAGTTAAGTACTGTGAAGTTTGCAAAATAGATTTCTCTATTCTATTTAGAGTGCAATATCAAACATCAAAAGAATGGATATTTGTGTGTCATGAATGTTTATTGAATCTTAAAAAAGATAACCCTGCATACAAATATGGTGGAACATGGAAAAAATGAGTACTTTAGTTTTAAAACAAAAAAGCCTCACATTTCTGTGTAGCTTTAAGTGACCCAAACTTATAATAATTCGAACTTTTTAGAAAGTATTAATACTCGCATACAAGTTCATTAGACTTAAAAATAAGAACTGAATTTCATAAAAATAAAACAGAGTAATTTTTAGTTTTTGAGTCCTTAAATTTTTAAATTCACTTAAAATCATTTCTTATGAATAGGTTGTTCGTCTTTTTTATTTTCTTAATATCAAATAACGTTGCTTCGTCACAGTCTCAAGATAACGTATACCATACAAGTAAAACTAAAGTCTTTTTACTTGCTGGTCAATCAAATATGGACGGTAGAGGAGATGCTTCCAAAATCACAAAACAAGATAAAAAAGAATTGAAATTAGCTCAAAATAATATAAGTTATTATTATAAGGGAACAACTAACAATATTAAAGAACCTATAATCATAGACGGGGTTTTGGATGTGACAGATCCTTGGGATTATGTAAAAAAGAAATTCAGAATAGAAAAATGCTTCGGCCCCGAGTTATTTTTTGGTATAGAACTTGCAAAAAAATATCCAAATGAAAAGTTTTTGTTCATAAAACGATCAGAAGGAGGCACTTCTCTGTATGGTGCATGGAATCCAAATTGGACGCTAGAAAAAGCAAAATTAAAGGATGAAGAACACAAACGAAAATTGTATAAAGATTTTATTGAGATTGTTGATTTACAGCTTGAAAAATTGGAGCCTGGTAGCTATGAAATTGCAGGGATGTTGTGGGTTCAGGGAGAATCAGATAGTGGTAATAGACACGGATCACTACCAACTGAAAAATATGCTGAGAATCTAACATCTCTGATTAAAAAGGTCAGGTTGCATTATAAAGTAGATGATTTACCTTTTCTGATGCTTGGAGTGGGAAGTAATAAAGTCATAAGTAAAATGAAAGAAACAAGTCTGAATCTTTCTAATGTTACTTTAATNGAAAGAAGTCTCAAATCAAATGCTCAAAACTACACCCCACGTTATACTCACGATTGGAATGGAAAGCCAGCAAATCATTACAATTACAGTGGGATGAAAAAAATTGGACAACTATTTTTTGAAAATTATTCTAAGTTTTATGGTAATTACATTAAATAGTTCAAACCCAAAAAGTAAACGCTATTTATGGGCAATATCAATGTTATCGAAATAAATTTCAAAAAAAAATCCCAAAAAATAAATTATTATTCTTTGGGATAATCTGTGACCCAAATATTCCATAGTTCGGACTTTTTGTATGGACTGAATGGTATAAAATTAGAATTCGTAGCATGTCTGCAAAACTTAATTAAATAGTTTGAATTTAACTTCGTGTTTGAGAAATTTAATATCAGTTGTCACTGATAAAGCTCTTTTTATCCTCAGATCATCATCAGCTCCTATTACTCGAACAAGAACAAACACTTTACTCTTTTTGGTATTATGGAGCTATAGAAATCTTCAAACGAACAGGGTCATTACTTATACAAAATGTTGTATGCTGGGTTTTGATTCACTATTTGTTAATTTATAAGTTATTGTTCAGAAAGTGTGCCATTAGAAAATCTTTTTAAAAGTTCCTTATTTGTTATGGTCATATATTCAACAATTGTTTTGTAAGGATTTCCATTAATGTCTAAAAGTCCTTGTTTCAAAACATCGGCTGCTCCTCTGCTAATGTATTGACATCGATTGTATCCTAAAATATAGGGTTTTTTTAATACAGCATTAAGGTAGTCATTATATGATTTTCCAGCCTCTTCTTGCGATGGTAATTGTTGCCACATGGTTTTTGGATAATCGTCAGTATAAAAACTTCGCTGGTGGTCGCAAATCATAATTGGCTTTTTAACAACTGAATACATTTGTTCAAACTCAGCAATATTAATATGAGCTCCCCCAGGCTGAAATGCTATAGCATCTACCCACTGATTCTGTTCCTCAAGTACATAATCAGGATGATCACCAAAAAGGTAACGTTCCCCTAAAATAAGTCGGTTTGGATCTTTTTCCTTGGTGTATGTTCCAAGAACACGATAAAACTCCCGTGCAATAAGTCGTAAGAAGCTTTCATCATCAGATTTTACTGATGCTTTATTTCTATCTGTAGTGGAGAATGAACTTGATTTTATATCATCCCAGTTAGTTGCTGAGATATTATAAGTAGAATTTACACTTTCCAAATTATTTCTGTGCTGTTTTTTTAAGAACTCCACATACATGGTTTTTCCAGGTGAATTAGCTGGTAATTCACGGTAAAATATTAACCAGTTTGTTCCTCTCTTTTTATATGTTTTATCCAAACTCCACTGAGGGATATCGTTCCAATAGTATCCCATTATGTTTTTGTTGTTGCCTGCCTGATTAACCATTTTCTCAATATGCTTCTCAACAACAGCATGATATGCAGGGTCGAATACATCTTCATATGTAAAGGCAGTATCAGATTTCCATTGAGAATTTTTAATAGGGTAGCAAGCTAACATACCAGGCATCTTATGGTACATATCTCCGTTGGTGTGATACGACAAAGAGTTAAACCCCCAACTTCTTAGATTTTTTTCAGCTTCATTGTTATAGGTATCCCAGTTACTATTATACTTGGTCTGAAATATATTATTTGGTGCTATTTCCTGAACTGCCCCGAGATGAGTTACTCCCAATGCCAGCATTCCATGACCTTCAGGAGTTACAAAGCAATATCNGCCATTGATTTGTTGAATAGTAAAATATTCATTTGGCGTACCTTTAATACTTAACATGCCTCCGTAAGAATCCACCGATATTGAATTTTGAAAGGTTTTGTTGTCCATGCTTTTTTGAGCAAAAATTAATTGATTTGCTAAAAGAATTATTAATGAAATAAAGTGTACTCTTTTCATATTTTATAAATTACGATTCATTTGTTTAGTATTTTAAATTCAAATCTAATAAACTATCTAAAGAAGCTATGGGGCATTCCTCTATGAATGTAGGTCTAACCTATTTACGTGGTTTAGAAATAGCTGAACTCAAGGAAGAAGATATGCCTATGGTTTAGTCTATCCCAAGTTTTTTATGTATTTCTTGCATTTGTTTACCAAACTCTATTTTTTCCTTTGCTTTTATTTGTTGTTCTTTTGGAAGACACTTAATACAAGTTGAATATTCGATGCCCTTATAGTTTTTATTACATTTTGGGCATAATTCAAATCCTTTCAAGTCTTCATTATAAGCACATTTATTACAAGTTGTTGTTGCATCTTCAAAAGATAAGTATTTGATATTGCCCTCTAAATAAAGAATAAAAGCTTTTTTTTCAATAGAATCTTCTTCATAATAATTAGTTTACTCAAATATAAGAAATAGTTAAGAAGCGTTAGCGTGTTGAGAAAACTGCTAAAAGCGATAAGAACAGAAATGTCTGCCAAATGTCTGCCAAATATTTATCAAAAGTACTAAAGGAATAAAAATATTGCTTTAACTTTGATATAGTTGTAAGTGATTTTAAGAACAGTATGGATTGTTGTAAACCTTCATTGATAGTAGGTTTTATCCACCAAAAAAGCCTCACATTTCTGTGAAGCTTTAAGTGAGCCCGATAGGATTCGAACCTATGACCGCCTCCTTAGAAGGGAGGTGCTCTATCCAGCTGAGCTACGAGCCCGTAGTTTTTATGTTTCTACGAAAACAGTGTCGGGGTGGCAGGATTCGAACCTGCGACCTCCTCGTCCCAAACGAGGCGCGATGACCGGGCTACGCTACACCCCGAGTAGCAATTGTTGCGGAGAGTGTGGGATTCGAACCCACGCGACAGTTACCCGTCGACAGTTTAGCAAACTGCTCCATTAACCACTCTGGCAACTCTCCGTAAAACTAACAATGTTAGTAAAAAATTGCGAGTGCAAATGTAACATACCAAAAACAATATTGCAAGGTTTTTTATACTTTTTGCAATAAAATTAATCGGGGTATTCTACACGAACATGATAGATATTCATTAATTTTCTTTTGATTACTTTTTTTATCTTTTCAATCTCGCTAAAAGTAATATCAGAATTAATAAATTGATTATCTAACTTTTGTTTTTCTACTATCTTATCTATTAAATTGTCTATGGACTGGGCTGTAGGTTGTTGCAAACTTTTTGAAGCTGCTTCAGCTGCATCACATATCATTAATATGGCTGTTTCTCTAGAAAATGGAATAGGTCCTCTGTATTGAAATTTTTCAATAGCAACCTCCTCTTCCGGACTTTTTTCTTTTTCTTTAACATAAAAATAATAAACCAAACTAGTACCGTGATGTGTTCTAATAAAATCTATAATCCTATCTGGTAATCTATTTTGTTTTGCTAATTCTATACCTTTAATAACATGATCAATAATTATTTTTGCGCTATCTGTTGGAGATAAATCATTGTGTGGATTTACACCTGTAGACTGGTTCTCTATAAAATACATTGGATTTAATATTTTTCCAATGTCATGGTATAAAGCTCCTGTTCTAACCAACATAGAATTTGCGCCAATTTCATTAGCAGCAGCTTCAGCTAAATTTGCAACCTGCATAGAATGCTGAAAGGTTCCAGGTGCTTTTTCATTAAGTTCTTTAAGAAGTTTCGTGTTTGTGCTAGACAGTTCTAGCAAGGTAACATCTGACACCAATCCAAATATTTTTTCATAAGCATAAATAAAGAATACTGAAAGAAAAGACAACAAACCATTGGCTCCAAACATCATTAAATATTCCCAATTAATTTGAGACGCATTTCCTTCTTTAATAATTGAAAAAGAGAGGTAGGTAATCATATAGATGAGAGTTATTTGACCTATAGAAATAAACAGATTAGCCCTTTTATGTAATTCTGAAACGGTTAAAATTGTAACGATACCAGCTATAATGTGTAAATAAATAAATTCAAAACTATCTGGCACTATAAAGCCAAGAAGTAATACTGTTAAAACATGAGTAAACAACCCTAGCCTAGCGTCAAAAAAAGCTTTTAAAATAATGGGTAAAATACTTAATGGTACTACATATAAATAGTCAGAATTAAACTTTATGACGATAGTTTGAATTAAAATCATAAAAGAGACATTAAAAAATATGAATGTCACTTTGGTATTATTCTCAAAAATTTCTTTTCGATATTTATGTAGAAATAACAATAACATTAATAGTGCAAGAGATACTAATATGGTATATCCTAACACAATCCAGTAATAATTAGCACTAGTCCAAAGTATTGATTCTGACTGACCTTTTAATGAATATAGAATAGCTAGTTTTTTACCCTCTACAATATCGCCTTTCAAAATAATAAGTTCTCCGAATGAGACTTTCCCCCTAGTTAAAGAAATTTCATTTACATATTCATCAATAACTTTTTGCGTAAACTTATTATCATAAGATACGTTTGGTTTGATAACCTCTGAAAGGATTGTTAAATTTTTATTTTGAGAATACGTATAAGGTTGGTCACCTAAACTATTTTTAATTAGCTCAAAAACACCATTAGAGTCTAGTAAGTTGTTATAAATAACATCTTGAACAGAATTATCTACCTTTAGAGCTATTAGAGTATTTTTATCAGAAACAATTCCTAGACTAGTGGCTTCAATAAAACCTCTGGTGTAGATAGAATCTATAATGGCGCTTCCTAGAACTGCAATAGTCTCTAAATCATACCCATTTAATGAATCATTTACCTGTAGTAATGAAGTTCTTAATAAATAAGCCTCTTTTACTTCTTTAACAACATCCTTATTGTATTGAAAATAAAGCTTAGAGGTTACCTCAATTAATTTTATTTCTTCATTAATCTCATCTTCAGTCTTATCTATTGCAAAATCAAAAGGAGCATATAAATTATCATATTGCCAAGGTTTACCCTTCGTAAACTCATATTTAAATTGCCCTCCTTTAGGAAATAGGTATACAATAGCAAATGCTGTAATTAAAAAAAGAATAACTTTATAAATAGCAGCGTTATGCTTGTATAATTTGTTTACAGTTTTACTCATAGGTATTTCATATATACACAAACTTAACTTAAAAAAATGGACGTCAAAAATTCAAACGATAGTTTCCTAATAAATTTGATTTAAAATAGTTAGTTTTGTTAGATAAACCATGTACAAAATTATTGAAAATGAAAACCAAAGAAGTTGTAATTGTTTCTGTTGCTAGAACTCCCATTGGTAGTTTTATGGGTAGTCTTTCCAAGATTTCAGCCCCAAAATTGGGAGCAATCGCCATTAAAGGAGCTCTAGATAAAATTAATTTAAATCCAGAACTTATCGATGAAGTTTTCATGGGAAATGTTGTTTCTGCCGGAGTTGGTCAGGCNCCTGCTAGACAAGCAGCAATTTTTGCTGGTATTCCAGATACTGTTCCATGTACAACAATCAATAAGGTTTGTTCATCCGGTATGAAATCAGTGATGTTAGCTGCTCAAAGTATTTCTCTTGGTGATACAGAAATTGTGGTTGCTGGCGGAATGGAAAACATGAGTTTAATTCCTCATTACCTGCATGGAAGACAGGGAACTAAATTTGGACCAACTACTTTAGAAGATGGTATGCAAAAAGATGGTTTAGTAGATGTTTATGAAAAGGTAGCTATGGGAGTCTGTGCAGATGCATGTGCAACTAAATATGGTTTTTCTAGAGAAGATCAAGATGCGTATGCAATACAATCGTACCAGCGTTCTTCTGAGGCCTGGAAATCAGGAAAATTCTCTGATGAAATTATTCCTGTAGAAATACCTCAACGAAGAGGTGCTCCAGTTCTTATGACTGAAGATGAGGAATATAAAAATGTTAAGATGGAGAAAATCCCATCTTTACGAGCTGCTTTTTCAAAAGAGGGAACGGTAACTGCAGCTAATGCCTCTACAATTAATGATGGTGGTGCAGCTCTAATTTTAATGTCTGCAGAAAAAGCATTAGAATTAAAACTTACTCCAATTGCTAAGATCAAAAGTTTTGCAGATGCAGCTCATGAACCTGAGTGGTTTACAACAGCACCCTCTAAGGCTATTCCTAAAGCGCTAAGTAAAGCTAATATTACCATTGACGATGTGGACTATTTTGAATTAAATGAAGCATTTTCTGTAGTTGGATTGGCAAATATGAAAATATTAAATCTTAAAAATGANCGCGTTAACGTAAATGGTGGAGCTGTTTCACTAGGACATCCNNTAGGNGTATCNGGNGCCAGAATTATCATAGCACTTACCTCTATTTTAAAGCAAAATAATGCTAAAATTGGTGCTGCAGGTATTTGCAATGGAGGCGGTGGTGCTAGTGCCATGATTCTAGAATCAATTTAAACAAAAAAAATATGCTCTACGGCATTTGTAATTTAAGTATTGTTCCTCTTCGAGTAGAAGCTAGTGATGCATCAGAAATGGTTTCACAAGTCCTTTTTGGAGAAGACTTTCTTATACTTGAAAAGGAAAAGAAGTGGAGTAAGATTCGTCTCAGTTTTGATGGGTATGAGGGATATATAGACAATAAACAATATTTACAAATAGATGAGGAAACCTTTGATAAATTGGCAGATTCTGCAAATTATTATTCTTCAGAAATAATTGATTTTGTAACCAATAAAAAAAATCACCTAAGTACAATTGCTATTGGATCTAGACTTCCTTTTTATAAAAACCAACACCTAATAGTGGGCTCTGAAGACTATTATTATGATGGAAATGTTTATTCTGAGAAATTAGATAAATATGAAATAATTCAGAAAGCATACCAATTTTTAAACACTCCATATCTGTGGGGAGGAAAAACCCCTTTTGGTATAGATTGTTCTGGGTTTACTCAACTTGTTTATAAAATTTGTGGCTATTCTCTTCTTAGAGATGCTAAAGATCAGGCTACACAAGGTGAAGTTTTAAGTTTTATTGAAGAGTCAGAGCCTGGTGATTTGGCTTTTTTTGATAATGAGGAAGGAAATATTATTCATGTTGGATTATGAATGATTACAATATTATTCATGCACATGGAAAAGTTAGAATTGACACTTTAGATCATAGTGGAATTTATAACGTAGATACAAAAATGCACACTCACAAGTTAAGAATTATAAAAAGATTAATTCAGTAATGATTAAAACAAAAAATCCGAAACAAATATTGTTTCGGATTTTTTATTTAATTGAAGATAAAGTTATTGATCCCTCATCTTTTTATAAATTAGTCTTAATTCATCTGCTTCGACCTCTTTACCAAGAGTGTCATAAATATTTAAAAGCATTCTTACCGTATCAAGTGATCTCTCAATACTATCCGCTTTAATTAGATATGGCAACGCTTTTTCATATAGTTTTTTTTGTTTTTCTTGCAACTCGTCATATTTATCAAAATCAGATAAGTTATTATTCATTTCATCTACAATTGCTTTTTCTTCGGCTAGCATAGAAATTCCTAAATTTAAATATGCATCTCCATAAGCTGGATCTAATTCGATTGCTTTCTTATAAAATTTAATAGCAGCTTCAATTTTATCTTCATTTGCATTAACAACACCTAAATTAAAAAACAAAACTGGGTTCGTTGGGTCTAATTCAACAGCCTCAATCATTAACTCTCCAAATTTATCCATTCTTTCAAGCTTGATATACATTTGAGCTTGATTTAATAATAGGTTAACATCTTTGGGATTTAGCTTTCTAGCTTCTTCCAAAGCAGCAATTGCTAATTCTGGTTTTCCTTGATTTACATATATGTAACCAATATTTTTGATAATTTCTGCATGTTTAGATTCTGTTATCTCATCCACTGGGTCTTTATAAAGACCAATTTTTACCTTCAAATCTCTATTAGACTTACTTTGTAGGTCTTCTTTAGAATCATTAGCAATATTGGTTGCAAAATACAAAGTTGTGATACCGGTGTAGCCAAGATCTTTCAACTCCTTATAATAATCTAAAGATAGATCATAGTTTTTTGCTAAAGTGGAACTCACAGCTGCATTATAAATAAATGAGGTATCAATTGGGTTCAATTTATAAGTTAAATAAAAATTATCAGATGCTTTTTGATATTCTTTAGCAGAATATTGATCACTGGCTAACTTGTATACTTCTTGAAGCATTTGATTTTTAATTAGTGTAGCCTCAGATGAATATCTCTTCTTACCAGTTTTATTTTCAAGATCAAATAACTCTTTGAAAGTAACTGCCGCTGATTTAAATTCTTTTTTTCCGCTTAGAGCCTTACCTTTTAAGAAATAAAACTTTGCTTTTGTTTTATTATCCATACTAGAAATTAGAGATTCAGCCGATGTAATGGCAGAAATCGCTGTTGTAAAATCCTGACTCTTAAGGGCTTTTTCTGCAGCTTTTAATTCGTTTTTTTGGGCAAATGTTGACATTGTTATCAATCCCAATACAATTGCTAATAAATTAATTTTCATCTTCATTTAGTTTAATTCTAAAATTGTTATTCTTGATTTTCGTTATTATTTTCTTGATTTTCTTCAATAGTTCCTTCCTCTGATGCTAGTATCTCTTCATCATCTTCTTCATGCATAACTTTAGCTACTGCAGCAATACTGTCTGAATCTTTAATATTAATTAATTTTACACCTTGGGTAGCTCTACCCATTACGCGTAAATCTTCAACTGACATTCTAATGGTAATTCCTGATTTATTAATAATCATTAAATCATTTGAATCATCTACATTTTTAATAGCCACAAGATCTCCTGTCTTTTCAGATATATTAAGGGTTTTTACACCTTTACCACCTCTATTAGTGATCCTATAATCTTCAAGTTTTGATCGCTTTCCATATCCTTTTGCAGATACTACTAAAATATTACTGTCCATATCATTAACAGCTACCATTCCAATAACTTCGTCATTTTCATGGCCTAAAGTAATACCTCTTACACCTGATGCTGTTCTACCCATTGGTCTCGTTTTAGCTTCTTCAAAACGGATTGACTTTCCAGATTTTAAAGCCAGCATTACTTGACTATCTCCTGATGTTAATTTAGCCTCAAGTAACTCATCACCTTCTCTAATAGTAATAGCATTAATTCCATTAGTTCTAGGTCTAGAATATTGCTCTAGCGATGTTTTCTTTACCTGCCCTTTTTTGGTAGCCATTATTACATAATGGTTATTAATATACTCTTCATCTTTAAGGTCTTGCGTCACTAAAAATGCTTTAACCTTATCATCTTGCTCTATGTTTATCAAGTTTTGCATTGCTCTACCTTTGGAATTTTTACCTCCTTCTGGAATCTCATAAACTCGCATCCAAAATACTTTACCTTTTTGGGTAAAAAACAACATATATTGATGATTAGTTCCAACAAACAAATGTTCTAAGAAATCTTCATTCCTAGTAGCAACTCCTTTTTGACCTCGTCCTCCCCTATTCTGAACTTTATATTCATCAAGGTTTGTTCTTTTTAAATATCCAGCATTTGAGATAGTTACCACTACTTTTGTGTTGGGAATCATATCTTCTATACTCATATCTCCACCAGCATATTCAATCTCTGATCTTCGCTCATCTCCATATTTATCTCTGACAGCTATTAATTCGTCAGTGATGATTTGGTATCGTCTAGGTTCATTACTTAAAATATCTTTCAAGTCTATGATCGTTTTAGTAATTTCCTCAAACTCAGCTCTTAACTTATCTTGCTCTAAACCAGTTAATTGACGCAAACGCATTTCTACGATTGCTTTAGCTTGAATCTCTGATAATTCAAATCTTTTTATTAAACTTTCTCTTGCCAAATCAGCATTACTAGATCCTCTAATAATTTTTATAACCTCATCTATGTTGTCTGAAGCAATAATTAATCCTTCTAAGATATGAGCTCTTGCTTCGGCTTTCTTAAGTTCGTATTTTGTTCTTCTTACAACTACATCGTGTCTATGCTCAACAAAATAATGAATTAACTGTTTAAGATTTAATTGTTCTGGCCTTCCATTTACCAGAGCAATATTATTTACACTAAATGAAGTCTGAAGGCTTGTGTATTTAAAAAGTTTATTTAAAACTATGTTAGGAATTGCATCTCTTTTTAAGACATAAACAATACGCATCCCATTTCTATCAGATTCATCTCTAATATTTGAAATTCCCTCTAATTTTTTGTCATTAACCAACTCTGCAGTTTTTTTAATCATATCTGCTTTGTTGACTTGATAAGGTATTTCAGTAACGATGATGCACTCTCTTCCTTTTACTTCTTCAATAATAGCTTTAGCACGCATCACTATTCGACCACGCCCTGTATGAAAAGCATCTTTAACTCCGTCATATCCATAAATGATTCCGCCAGTTGGGAAGTCTGGAGCTTTTACATGCTGCATTAATTCATCTATCTCAATATCTCTATTCTGGATGTAAGCTAAAGTACCGTTTACTACCTCCGTTAAATTGTGAGGAGCCATATTAGTAGCCATTCCCACAGCAATACCAGAGGCACCATTTACTAAAAGATTTGGAATTCTAGTTGGCAAGACCGTTGGCTCTTGTAAAGTATCATCAAAATTTAATCTGTGATCTACTGTATCTTTCTCTATATCTGAAAGCATTTCCTCAGAAATCTTTTGCATTCTAACTTCAGTATAACGCATAGCTGCTGGACTATCTCCATCAACGGAACCAAAATTACCTTGACCATCTACCATCATGTAACGAACACTCCAATTTTGAGCCATTCTAACCATAGAATCATAAACAGATGTGTCACCATGTGGGTGATATTTCCCTAATACTTCTCCAACAATTCTTGCAGACTTTTTGAAGGAACCAGTAGCTTTAATTCCTAATTCATGCATTCCATACAAAACTCTCCTATGAACAGGCTTTAAACCATCCCTCACATCGGGCAATGCTCTGGAAACTATCACGGACATTGAATAATCAATATATGCAGATTTCATCTGCTCTTCTATGTTAATAGGAATCAACTTTTCTCCCTCTGCCATACCTTATGTTTATTGTTAATTTTTTACTAATTTTTTTATAATTAGCAAGATACTATAATTCCTATTTTTGACAAAGATATTAGTGCCTGAAAAGCCCATAGTTATTAACATTTTTTGATAAAATTTCAATATGATTTACACCCCTGATTTACAAGCCTTTCTGAAGGTATTTTAAGGGTCAAATTGTCAGTTTTTGATTGATGGCATTCTTTTTGTAATTTATAAAGTAAAAAAGGTTAAATTTACAATAAAGATAAGGCGATATATGGACGATAATTTTTCACCAAAAGTAAGAGATGTGATCACTTTTAGTAAAGAGGAAGCATTAAGATTAGGTCATGATTTCATTGGCACTGAACACTTACTGCTTGGATTAATTAGAAAGGGAGATGGAAAAGCAATAGAAATATTACTAACATTAGAAATTGATTTAAATTTAATTAGAAAAAAACTTGAAATATTAAATCCAGCGGCTTCAAGTATACTTGAGGGAAATAAGAAAAAAAGCCTCCATTTAACTAGACAAGCTGAAAAAGCGCTAAAGACTACCTTTTTAGAGGCAAAATTATATCAAAGTGAAGCCATAGACACTGCTCATTTATTACTGTGTATTTTAAGAAACGAAAATGATCCCTCTACAAAACTCTTAAACAAATATGATGTTGATTACGATCAAGCAAAAGCTCTTTATAAAGAACTTCACACTGATACTAATCATGAGATTTTACCATCTAATCCAATAGCTGAAACACCTTCCTCAGATGAGGGTGAGTTTGCATCAGAAAAATCGAATCCATATGATCAATCTCAAAAAGGGAAAGCAAACAAAAAAACCAAAACTCCTGTACTCGATAATTTTGGAAGAGATCTAACTTTTTTAGCTGAAACTGGAAAATTAGATCCTGTAGTTGGGCGACACAAAGAAATTGAACGTGTTTCTCAAATTTTAAGCAGAAGAAAGAAAAATAATCCCATGCTAATAGGAGAACCAGGTGTTGGTAAATCAGCTATAGCTGAAGGATTAGCTATCAGAGTTGTTAATCGAAAAGTATCCCGAATCCTTTTTGATAAAAGAATTGTATCTCTAGACCTAGCCAGTTTAGTNGCCGGAACAAAATACAGAGGACAGTTCGAAGAACGAATGAAAGCTTTGATGAATGAGTTGGAGAAAAATGATGATATCATTTTGTTTATTGATGAAATCCACACTATTGTTGGAGCTGGAGGAGCCACAGGATCTTTAGATGCCTCAAACATGTTAAAACCAGCACTAGCAAGAGGTGAAATACAATGTATTGGTGCCACTACTCTAGATGAATACCGAACCAATATTGAGAAAGATGGTGCTCTAGAAAGACGATTTCAAAAAATAATAGTGAATCCAACTAGTGTTGAGGAAACTGTTCAAATACTANACAATATCAAAGAAAAGTATGAGTCTCATCACAATGTAAATTACACAGATGAAGCTATTGAGGCTTGTGTTAAATTAACAAATAGATATATGACTGATAGATATTTGCCTGACAAAGCCATTGATGCTTTAGATGAGGCAGGTTCTAGAATTCATATTACAAGTATCGTAGTTCCAGAACAAGTTCTTGAATTAGAAAAGCAACTAGAAAATATTAGGAGTAGTAAAACAAAAGCAGTCAATGGTCAAAAATATGAAGAGGCTGCGAAACTACGTGATGATGAAAAAAACATTGAGGCTGCATTACATTCTGCTCAACAACAATGGGAAGATGATTCTAAATTAAACAGAGAAGTTGTAACTGAAGACAATGTTGCAGAGGTAGTTTCGATGATGACGGGAATTCCAGTGAATAGAGTAGCTGAGGCAGAAAGTCACAAACTTGGAGAACTTCCTCAAATGATAAAAGGAAAAGTAGTTGGTCAAGACCAAGCTGTTGCCAAGGTTGTAAAGGCCATTCAAAGAAACAGAGTTGGGTTAAAAGACCCCAATAAACCAATAGGCTCTTTTATTTTTCTTGGACAGACTGGTGTCGGTAAAACCCAATTAGCTAAAGTATTAGCTAGAGAATTATTTGATTCGGATGATTCTTTAATTAGAATTGACATGAGTGAATACATGGAAAAATTTGCAATGTCAAGATTAATTGGAGCACCTCCTGGTTATGTTGGGTATGAAGAAGGTGGTCAATTAACTGAAAAAGTTCGAAGAAAACCGTATGCTGTAGTATTATTAGACGAAATTGAAAAAGCACATCCAGATGTTTTTAATATGTTATTACAAATTTTAGATGATGGCTATATTACAGACAGCTTAGGTAGAAAAATTGATT
>JGI26273J51734_10000004_pt1 | contig 189978 bp, 180 predicted proteins | sample SaaInlV_125m_DNA_FD_51734 | JGI IMG/M metagenome (IMG submission 51734) | reverse complement strand
GCAGCAGCTGGGAAGGGTGGGGTTGTTCGCCCATTAAAGGGGATCGTGAGATGGGTTTAGACCGTCGTGAGACAGGTTTGTTGCTTTGTGGTTGAGGCGTAATGGTGTCTGATCGGAAGGGTCCTTTAGTACGAGAGGAACGAGGACTCGGAGCCACTAGTTTACCAGTTGTCCGGCAGGGCAATGCTGGGTAGCCACGCTCCAGTGGATAAGAGCTGAAAGCATCTAAGCTCGAAGTCATCCGAAAGACGAGACACCTGAGGGGACTCGTAGAAGACGAGCTTGATAGACAGCGGGTGTAAGTACCGAGGGTTAGCCCGAGGTATTCAGCCCAGCTGCACTAATCCCCCCTGCATCAAATTTCTACACTAATCCAGGCCTATGTGGGCCTCTGTCCAACAGTGCATATCAATTCATAAATTCGAAGATAGAGTTGAGCACGGCCATAGCGGAGGGGTAATACCCGGTCCCATATCGAACCCGGAAGTCAAGCCCTCCTGCGTTGTTTCTTGTACTGTGGTGCGAAAGCCCACGGGAACGTTCATCGTTGTGCCTCTCTACTTCTTTCCCCGCAAACATTACAACTAATCAGCTTTAGCCATATTTAATGAGGATGATATAATATGGGAATTTCAACTGGTGGTTTATTTGGTCATTCTCAGATAGGTGTACACTTAAGCATAGTAAATGATGTCTTATTTTATCCGAGATCACTGGATATCCCGTCGGTTGAACTTCTGGAGACGTCCTTTCAGATGGAGATGCAACCCTTTCTAATAGGTGGCTCCGCATTACTGGGTAGCCTACTTAGGGGTAATAAAAATGGTATAGCCGTTGCAGATATTGCTTTTCAAGATGAATTGGACGAATTAACCAGTTTCGGTGACGTTGTTGTCATGCAAAGCGGTGTCAACGCCGCCGGCAATTTAATTGAATGTAACAATAATGGTGCTATAGTCAGTCCGACTGTACCAAATGATGGATTGGAGATGATTTCAGATGTATTGGGCGTGCCATCTCTGACTACTACAGTTGCACACCAAGATTCAATTGGAAGCCTTTTAGTGGCAAATAACCACGGCGTTCTAGCCCATCCTGACATCACTCCTTTGGAAGTTGAAATCATCGAGAGTACTTTACAAGTTCCTTTGATGGTTGGGACAGTTACATTTGGTTCTCCATTCGTAGGTGCCGGTTGTACGTCCAGTGACTCCCATGCATTAGTTGGCTCTGGATCTACAGGTCCAGAATTAAATAGGATTGAAGATGCATTGGGCCTAATATGAATATAATCCAGTTAAATTAAATTTATCTATCGATATTGTCAATAATAATTAATGGCATATTGGCTTCTATACTTCCTCCATTTGTGCAATTTATTTCAGTAATTTTGCCGCTTATTGGTGCAGTTATTTCATTTTGCATCTTCATGGCTTCTAAAATAATTAATACATCTCCTTCTTTTACATTATCTCCAATTTTATTATTGATTACTATGATTTTTCCTGGTATAGTTGAAGAGATTACTCCATCAGAATTTAATTTTCTCTTCCTCCTCTTTACTTTGTTTTTTTTATTTTTTAGATTATTGGTTGTTATTTCAAATTTTTGGCCCTGTACCGTTACAGTCCACATATTTCCATTTTTTTTAAGCTCAACGTCATAATCTTCCCCATCTATTGTAACCTTTATATTATCACTCAATAAAATCATCTCAGTAAGCTTCTCTTATTATTTGTGTGTAATAATCCTTTTTTACCATGTCCGGAATTCCGTTGATCTTGTATCCAATTACTCCCCTTCTCTCTTGCTTTGGATACCATTAATACATCTCCTTCGTTTTCGTAAAACAATACTGCCGATAATGCGGCAACCATTAACTTCAAATCAATTTCATTCTGCATAGTAAAACCTCATAAGGGAATATTTCCATGTTTTCTAGAAGGCCTAATTTCTTCTTTTTCTAATAATGCACCTAACGACCTGATTAGTACCCTTCTGGTATTTCGTGGTTTTATTACATCATCTATGTATCCTAATGCAGCAGCCCTATATGGATTAGCAAACTTCTCATTATAATCCTCCACTAGTCTTTCACGTTCTTCATTGGGATTAATTGCAGCATTTATTCTTCTTTTGTGGATAATTTGTACTGCGCCACTTGCTCCCATTACTGCTAACTCTGCTGTTGGCCATGCTATGTTGTAATCTCCACGAATATGTTTTGAGGACATTACATCATAAGCACCTCCGTATGCTTTTCTAGTAATCACGGTAAGCTTTGGTACCGTTGCCTCGGCATATGCATACAATAGTTTGGCACCATGTCTGATTATCCCTCCCCACTCTTGTGTAGCTCCAGGTAAGAATCCAGGTACATCAACTAAAGTAATTAATGGAATATTAAAAGAATCACAAAATCGTATAAAACGTGCCGCTTTTATTGATGCATTAATGTCCAAACACCCTGCTAAAAATTTCGGTTGATTTGCAACAATCCCTATAGTATGCCCGCCTAACCTACCAAAACCAATTACTATATTTGGAGCAAAATCTGCTTGAATTTCTAAAAATCCTCCGTTATCTAAAATTTCGTAAATCACGTCAGTCATATCATATGGCTGATTGGAGTCTGTTGGTATTATTGTATCTAATGCCAAACATTCTCTATCAAATGGGTCGTTGGTTTCCTTAGTTGGGGGCTTATCTAAATTATTGGCAGGTAAAAAATTAATCAATTCTTTCGTTATTTCTAATGCTTCCTTATCATCTCCAGCAGTAAAATGAGTTACACCTGATTTTGAACCATGAGTCCCAGCACCACCTAATTCTTCAAACGTAACAGTTTCATTTGTTACAGTTTTAATTACCTCCGGTCCTGTTATGAACATATGTGAAGTCTTATCTACCATAATTACAAAATCAGTAATTGCTGGCGAATATACTGCTCCTCCTGCACATGGCCCCATAATAACTGATATCTGGGGGATGACTCCACTTGCTCTTACATTTCGAAAAAATATCTCAGCATATGAACCTAAACTTGTTACTCCTTCTTGTATTCTAGCTCCTCCACTATCATTCAAACCAATTATTGGAGAACCACTTTTAATTGCCATATCTAATATTTTACATATTTTTAATCCATGCATTTCACCCAGTGATCCGCCATATACTGTGAAGTCTTGGGCAAAGCAATATACAAGTTTCCCATCTATTGTCCCATGTCCGCAAACTACTCCATCTCCAGGGATAATATTTCGTTCCATTCCGAAGTCTTGGCACCTATGCTCGACTAGGGAATCTATTTCCATAAAACTATCTTCATCGAATAAAACATCTATTCTTTCTCGTGCTGTCATCTTACCTTTTGCATGTTGTGATGCAATTCTAGCATTACCACCTCCTGCTTTGGAACGCGTCTTTCTGAGCCGCAAATCAACGGCCCTGTCCTCCTTGTGACTCATCTCTGACTTCTGATTGAGTAAGGACGCCCTTGAGCATTCCGTATGGGATGCAATAAAATGTAATCTCTTGGGGTTATTTGAAAATATACGATACCATCGGCCTTAATGAAGAGCATGCGAATAGTAATTGCTAAACCCGGTCTCGATGGGCATGATAGGGGTGCCAAAGTCATAACTCGAATATTGAGAGATGCGGGTCATGAAGTAATCTATACCGGAATCCGGAAAACACCTGATGAGATTAATAGGATTGTTATGGATGAAGACGCTGACGCACTAGGCCTATCTTCATTGTCTGGAGCACATCAAGTGCTCATTCCAAAAATATGTCAAAAATTAAAAGATTCAGATATGAATGATATAGTGGTATTCGCAGGAGGAATAATTCCAGAGAAAGATCATGATAATCTATTTAATTCAGGAGTAAGGGCTATTTTTGGCCCAGGAACATACTCGCACGTCATTACAGACTTTTTATCTGAGGTTGAAAATCGAAAAAATAAAAGTTTACCTGTTGGTGTTGGAGAAGGCAAAGGATGGCGTTGGATTTGATTAAGGGTAGCTTATTGCATTCAACTTTGAACGGAGATCGACGAAGTTTAGGTAAATTAATTTCAAAAATTGAATCAGGATATAGGCCCGATATTCCACCAACAAATACTTGGACACTAGGTGTAACGGGTCCGCCAGGAGTTGGAAAATCAACTCTTATTGGAACTTTAACATCTGAATGGTTAAAAAAAGGGGAAAAAGTTGCAATTTTAGCAGTCGATCCATCTTCTCCAAAATCAGGCGGAGCCCTTCTAGGAGATAGAATGAGGATGAAGGGAATTGACTCATCGGAATCCGTTTACGTTAGATCTATAGCTACAAGAAATCATCCAGGAGGGTTGGCACATTCCCTAGCACCAATGGTCGACCTACTATCTGCAGCAGGTTGGACAAGAATAATCATTGAAACCGTCGGTTCAGGGCAATCTCAAATTAGAATTATAGCATTCACAGATAGGATTTTATTAGTCGAAGGGCCTGACATGGGAGATATAATTCAAGCCGAAAAAGCTGGAATTTTGGAGTTGGCAGATATCGTAGCAATTAATAAATCTGATATTCCCAGTTCTCATGCAACTTTTAATTCAATTAAGTACTCCTTAGATATGAATAAAAATTCCAATACTGATGTCCATCTTGTTTCTGCTGTTACCGGCGAAGGTATTTCATCATTAATTTATTCTATAGAAGCATGCCAGCACACTGATGTCAATAATATTCTAAGAACTAAAGAAAGACTTCTTTCAGCCTGGGATTCCCGACTACTTTCTCACCCTTCTTTAAATGATATTCTGATAGAATTAGATGATGGAATGATGACATTTGAACAGGCAGTAGATTTAATATGCAAATTAGGGCATTAATGGGGGAATTTTAGATTAATAATTCATCAAATACGGATATTATGGTTGATCATGTTGAACACTCAATTGGTGGGTTTGGCGGACATACATTCAGGCGAGTAACTCACATTTCTATGTTCATAATACCTATTATTTACTACACTATGGGCGAGAATATTGCATCTAATTTGAAGTTAAACATCGATCAATTAGTTAGCATAATTTGCATCTCTATATTAATTCTTGAAATAATAAGATTAAAATTTAGAATAGTCGTCATAGGACAAAGGGAATACGAATCTAGTCAAATTTCGGCTTTAGCGTGGGGGGCATTATCAGTTTCTTTAGTATTTCTAATTACTCCAAGTGGAGATACTGAAGGAATTAAATCAGGATTATATGGAATTCCGATTATATTTGGATTAACATTTGTAGATCCATTAATGGGGGAAATTAAAAGACAAATGAAAGATATTAAGATGGCGATAGTTATTGGACTCATATGTTCATATTTTATTTGGTTTAGTTGTAGTTATTTTCTACAAACTCCAATAATTCTTTCAATATTTCTTGCACCTTTGACTGTTCTTGGTGAAATACCTCAAGTAAAATATATTGACGATAATGCTACAATGATATTATTTCCTCTTGTTGCTATGGTAATTCTTTTACCGTTTGTTTAATTATTTATCCGTCATCTTTACATTACAATTTCTATTCCAAGTAATATAACATGGCACCTAAAGACGAAGACTCGGAATTATCGCAAAACGCATATATGTTCATTTGGGCAATAGCATCAGCCGCCTCTCTGTTAATATTAATTAGATTCTTCTGATTAATACATTCCTATTTTTGATGTTTGTAATGGCTATTATTTGAATGTAATTATGAATAAACTAAGGATGGAAATTTACTATGTGTGGAATATCTGGTCTTTTTGGTAATGCTGATTCATCAATCACTGCAGCAATGGCATCCAGTATTTCTCATAGAGGTCCTGATGGAATAAGCTCCTTTTCTGAACAAATAGATGGAGGGTCGGTTGCAATGAGCCATTCTAGATTATCCATAATTGATTTATATGGGTCGAAACAACCAATATTATCTGATAATTCATCTGTTCTAATCCAAAATGGAGAAATTTATAATTATAAAAGTATAAAATCAGGGATTTCAAATTTCCCTTGGCGGACTAATGGAGATGCAGAAGTAATACTTGCGTTACATGATAAATATAATTTAAATCCGAATATGCCACATTCTGTACCTATTGGAAAATTAAATAATATCATTAGACATACCCACAACTACTCAGATATTAATAACCCTGCAAGTAAACATAATATTTGGATTTCTAAATTAGATGGCATTTTTGGTTTTTCAATTTGGAATCCCCTCAAACGCGAATTAATACTCGCTAGAGATCCCATGGGTGTAAAGCCACTATTTCGGACTATTCTACAAGATGGAAGTTTAATGTTTGCATCAGAAATAAAAGCATTTTTTATGCATCCAGATTTTATTCCTAAACCCGATATCTTATCACTTCACGCTAGGTTATCATATGAATATACTATGGACAACACTACTCTTTTCGAAGGTGTTAGCCAAGTTTCACCGGGCACTGTTGAAACATGGTCAATTGATTCAAATGGTCGTGCAGTCTTGACAGGAATAAGTACATATTCGAAAGATATAATTTCTCCTTCAAAAATATGGACGCCTTCCAAACATGCTAAAATATTACTTAATAGTTTAGAGTCTAGTGTAAATGATAGATTGATGTCCGATGTTCCAATAGGTGTTGTTTTATCTGGGGGGTTAGACTCAAGTTTAATAGCCAGTCTTTCAAAAAATATAGCAAATAATAGTGGCATTGCAGCCCCTGAATGTTGGACTATAGCAGGGAGCGAAGATAATCCCGATTTTCTTGCCGCACAATTCGTAGCTCAAGAAAATGATTTAAAATTAAATTCGAGTATTATGGATGACAATATTTTTTGGAAAGAACTCCCTAAATTTTCATATCATGGAGAAGAATTAGATTTATCAGTCTTATTTTGGCAACCTCTATTTTCTCATATGTCAAAAAGCGTTAAAGTTGGACTATGCGGACAAGGTGCTGACGAACTACATGCTGGATATTCGAGATTTAAGAATATCAAAAAACATTCAAGTATTATTAAGGAGAGACTTAATTTAATTGATAATGAAATATTGCCCGAAATTCATTCAGGGCCAGGTATGCCTTGGAAGGATAAAAATATTTTTTTGGGTGAGAATTACGATACATTACAAAAAACACTCCAGTTTGAAATAGATAGAGGTCAACTATCGAATTTTCAATTACGATTAGCAGATAGACATAGTATGTGCTTTGGCATGGAAGTTCGCGTCCCATTTCTTGGGAAAAAACATAGAGATGAGTCTCATAAAATTCCTTTAAATTGGAAAATATCAGATTCTAATGAAAAAATGGCATTAAGGGAAGCAGCAAAACTATCTGGACTACCTAATCGAATTATTAATAGGCCAAAAATGCCAGCTGGTACTGCAACCTCTCCATCATTATTTAATTCATTTATGAATGAGTTGAAGCCTCACGCTAAAGAGTGGGCATATGATTATGGAATTCTTACTGAGCAATTATTGAAACAACCAGATATGGCCATTGGATTAAGATTATTCCATTCAATCCATTTAACTCAAAGAGACAGTCCGCCAATCAATAAAAATACATTAGATATATTAGATGATGTAAGTATATGGCCTAGTTGAATTTAAACTACATGACTATCATGGACCTTTATTCCTTCATGCATCAATAGCCAGCCTTTTGTAGTTAGCCCTTTTTTAAAATTATAATTTCCAATGTGATTATTTTTTTTTATTATTCTGTGGCAAGGAATGATGATTGGCAATGAATTATTCTTCATTATTGTCCCGACTGCTCTGCTTGAACCAGGTTTTTTTGCGGTTAATGACAATTCTGAATATGTGGAAGTATTTCCAAATTTAACGTTTTCAAGAAGTGCACTTGTAACTACTAATCCAAAGTTCGATAGATTTGAAAAATCAAATTTGGGAAAATCTAATATTTTCTTTTTAAAATATCCACTAAACCACTTTTCTGCATGATCCAAATGCTCTATTCCAATTTTATTTTTATCAATTTTTTGTTCAGATGATACTTTGAAAATTCCATCATTAGTTGCATGTATTGATAAGTTACCTATTGGTGTTTCTATATTCCTAACCCCATGTCCAGACATGTTTAATTTACTCCTCACCTTGAGTATTCAAGTTAATGGAATCAGATAAATCCTCCATTCCTGTAATTTCATAATTTGATGGAAATAATGCAATAATCACGCCTGCAATTAGGCATAATAATCCAATTCCAAATAATTGTTGAACTACCATTAATTCTAATCCTATCGCAAATAATATTAATCCGCCGAGGTTTGATACCCATACTAATGTCTTAAATGTTGATAATGATACGCCACTTGGGTTATTCACGCCTTTTGGACCAAATTCTGCTCCAAACCTCAATGGATCTTTTTCACTCATAATTTCACCTATCTATCATTACTATCGCATCAGTTGGACAAGCCAACACACATAACTTACAACCTGTACAAGGGTCCCTCAAGACCTTTGCTTTTTTATTATTATCTACGTTCATTATTGGGCTTTTTAATGGGGTATGATATATTTCTATTGCGTCGTCATCACATACAATTGTGCATTGATCACAACCAATACATAATTCTTCTTTTACCCATGCTACGGCTTCAGGGCCGCCTTTTAGTTTTGCTCTTTCCTCAGATTTAACAGCATTCATCATCATCCTAATTCTTCTTTGTTGAGAAATTCTCCTCAGTGTCAAATCGTCACGTTTCGTCACTCTTAATCCTCCTTCGCTTAACTTCAGGTGCCCTTCCTTTATCAATCGTCAGTTTCATTGCTCTATGTTGCCTCGGATGTCTATGGATGAACTCAAGAAATATTTTTTAAATCCCTTGTCCCTATTATCATTGTTTCAAGGAGTATTCATTTGGCTTTTTATGATGTTATTCTTGAGTTTAGAGGCTGCATGGATATCATTTGCTTGTGGCGGCTTGATAGGGTTATTCTTATGGTTAACAGCATTAGGTTATCAAAATAAACAAGTAGCAAAACTTACATTAATAGGAATTTTATTAAATGCAATACTATCATCAATCTCGGCATATTTTGCATTTAATTAAACCTTATTTTTAGCATTTACCTGTCTCGCTAAGAAACTGACTACGTCTAATATTTCGAAATCATGTCTTGGATCACCCTCAAATTTTAAACATTCAAAGTGACTTACACATTTTGGACATGTTGTTAGCATGATATCCGCACCTGTGGCTTTGACTTCATCAAATCTTTGAAGTCGTAAACCTCTACTGTTTTCATTGCATGACATCATACTGGAAACTCCACAGCATAATCCGTCTTCTTTATTATGTTCCATCTCTACTAAAGACACTCCTTCAATTGATTCTACTAAGTTTCTTGGCTCGTCATACAAATTCATTTGTCTACCAATTCTGCAAGGATCGTGGTAAGTTACTGTTATGTCATCATCAGTTTTTAACTCCATGTCGAATCCATTTTCAGTCAAGAATTCGGTTGTATGCATGACCTTCATGTCTTCTAATTCATAATCTAATGCGAAGGTTCTGAAACATTCAGCACATGATGTTACTAACGTATCAATTCCACTTTCTCCAATTTTCTTTTGATTATATCCTTTTAGCTTTTCAAATACCTCAGATAATCCCTGCCACTTTTGGTCGTGACCGCAACATTTCAAGAAATCCCTTCCTAAATAAGTAACATCTTGCCCTAACTCTTCGAATAGTGTGAATGCTGCAGTAGTTGTTTCTCCAAGATTCATGGTACCTTCATTTACGTGGCTAAATACCATTTCTTGATCTATGTAGTCTACGCATCCTGGATAATAGCCAATGTTGGAATCTATTGGATAATCAGCCGTAGGAATAAATGCTTCATCCTCATCCGCTTCGGCAGCCAGTACTGCTTGCAGCACTGTATGTGGTATCTCAGCTGCAGGTGGGCCGCCTACAATCAAATTTCTTCGAATGTCTACATATGAATCATAATCTACTAATTGAGGGCAGGCATTTGTGCATGCACTACAAGTCAAACAAGAATATAGGGGAACTCCGTCATCTTCATTATTCCATGTATTATAAATTATATTTAATTTATCTCCTGCATTAAACAACCTTACGGGACATGCGTCATCGCAAAGATCACAGCCATAACATTTGTTCATTTCCCATTCGTATCCCCGTGCCATACTTCTCATTAACATAAAGACCATTGCCCCGACTCCTAAGCAAGGTATGAATAATGAGTATATTAATTTGGCATCCAGACTCTTGGGATTCTTATGATAAGTTGGATTCTCTATTGATAGTTCTTTCATTTCATCAACTGTTAAAATACTGGAAGATCTGATTAGGGCTGTCCCATCTTCTGCCAATAATAATGGTTGATATGCCGTAGCTGAAAAATCTGTAATCATTGTAATTGATTCATTAACTGAATTTGAAGTTGTTTCAAAATAGATTGTGTATGTTTCTCCTGAATTAAGATAAATTGTTTCTAGTGAACAATTTTCTCCTTTCATTCTCCAAACTTCTTCATTAATTGAATTAGTTAAATATACTGTCTGCTGATGTTCTCCTGCTCCATATGTACTTGTTCTAAAATTACATCCAATATCGGTGGGCAATTCGCTTACACCAAAATCCTCCACTGTAAAAGATTCGAAAGATGAAATACTTACTTCTGTTTCATCAGAATTTCCGACATATGTCATTTCTGAAAATGCTTGATTTTGCCCAGTTGTATAATCTGCATGCCCATTTACTCCAGAATAATCAATTAAAGTAAACTTTGTTGGTTGATAGATGGACCAGTCTATCCAATTAGATGCAGGTATCACGCACCATTCTTCAAAATCTTCTGGATTTATGTTTTCCCAGACTCCTAAACCGAAACTTTCTTCCTGTGATAAACATTCATCTTCCCACGTATCCCACACATTCCCTTGACCATAATAGACTAATGTATCTTGTGGCTGCTCTCTCATTTCATCTAATTGTGAGATATCATCCATTGCACCTAATCCTCCATAATCCCAAAATCCGCCTTCATATATCGGCCAAGTTACAGTTGAGATAAGCACTGTAATAATTATGGTGCCTATTGTGACTTGTTTTCCGAGTGATGGAGTAACTCTAGCACCCATCGTATTTAACAAAAATTTTCTTGTGACGAAATATAAAATCACAAATAAGAAAAAGGCAGATAATATCCAGGGAATGGCATTAAATATTGTAGCAGTCCAAGGAGCCTGTCGGCCGCAGAAGAAATAATCGTGAGAATCCTTAAAGCAATAATTTGTCAAATCTTTTGCGTATAATTCTAAGAATATATTTATGGAGAATACGGAAATAAACCATACATGTGCTAAATAAGCAGCTCCTGCACTAGCAAACCAAGGATCTTCAACGCCTCTTTTTTCTCTTTTACCTATTATGAATGGAGGCAGGGCCAATATTCCTACTGGGATGCCAGTTATTGCCGCGCCCCACCATGCTGCATTCCAATAAATAAATGGCTGACCAAAGAAATCACCAATAGGGCCTGCTGGAATTGTGTACTGAGGTAGGTATTCGCCCCATCTTAGGTATCCGTAAGAGAATAATACATACCAATCCGGAAATACAAATCCTGCTTGAGCAAATGGATCTGCAGCACTATGCAGGGGTGGAGGCACAATCCATGAGTAGAAACATATTACCATGACCATACTGGCTAGGATTATTGTATCTCTTAATACTTCTGTGGGCCAAAACGAGTGACCTACAAAAACTCTTCTTCGTTCTTGTTCCGCTTCAATTAAATGGTCTCTTTCGCTGACATATGTATCAGCTATCCTTCCAAATCTGTCTATTAATCCCATTTAAACACCTCTTAATGCGGTTCAGCAATACCTTGAACCCAAACTATGAATAAATGAACCAATATTAAAGAGGTTACTAGGACTGGTAATATAAAGACATGTAAAAAGTACATTCTAGTTACGGTTTGTCCAGATAATGTGGACCCTGCAAATAGTATATTAGCCATCCATTCCCCAATTAAAGGAGTAGATGTTGCCATATTTATTCCAATAGTAGCAGCCCCAAATGCCAAACTATCCCAGGGGAGCAAATATCCAGAATATCCAAAGAATATTGTGAAGAACATCAATGCGACTCCTATTAACCAATTTAATTCTCTAGGATTCCTATATGCTCCTGTAAAGTAAACTCTACACATGTGTAAGAATACTGCTGCAACCATAAAATGAGTTGTCCAATGGTGAATCGACCTTATTATATATCCAAATGGCAATGTAGTCATAATAAATTCGAGGCTACTGTATGCAGGAGTCGGATCACCCTCTCCTCCTGGGACATAATAAAGACCAAGTATAGATCCAGTAATTACCAGTATTATAAACGCTAAAAATGAAATACCACCTAAACAATAAAGTGGGTACCAATACCATATAATCCTTAATTTATATTTTTCTGCATGAGTAAGGGGCATCTGCCTGTGAACACTATGAAATGCATCTCTGCTCATTCCCCAATAATCTTGTATTCTAAATCTGGTATCTAACCATGAAAAAGCCCATAAAAATAATTTTTCGGCTAAACCCATATTGCTAGCATTACTTTCTACTGCCCTTAATATATCCTTTCTAGGCATATCATCCCTTTCTTTTCGTAAGGTAAATGCTACGATGACAACTACTATTGCAATAAAAAGCCATAAGAACCAAAATTGAATCATATATATCTACCTCAACCACAATATGCATACCAGTCTTTAAAATCCGGTAATGCCTCAATAATATCTCCATTTACTACAAACGGGATTAAGGGCATCCCATTGGGCGCAGGGCCACCAGTTCTTCTTACTCCTATGAAATCAAAAGGAACTCCTCTTCCCATGCTATTTTTCTCAATTGCTGTTGGATCAAATCTACTGGAATGGCAGATACAAAATAATTTATCGCCTCCGGAATCCGTTCCTCCTGATGCCCAATTATCTCCTGTATAGTTATTAGTTACTAATTGCCATCCTGGTATGCAACAGAGATGAGGGCATCTTGAAAATATTATTATCATATTATCATGAATTGATAATGTAGCATATGTAGAATCATCTTCTACTTCTCTTCCCGAACCAACATATTTTCCTCCTAAATCGTAACCCTCTAGGTATTGAAATCTCGGTTTATCAGGCACTAGAGGTAAGTCTTTATTTTCTTCATGAGGAACATAAACTACGTTAACAGGTAATCCTGACCAGACTCCTTGAGCACCTATCATTCCAGTTTTGGTATTGGAGGCTGCAGTTTGAAATGCGCTGTAACTCATAGGCTCAAGATGGCGATCTCCAAACCAAGCAGTATCTTCTGCCCCTGAAGGTACCCAAAACCTAACTGCCGTATCTCCTCCATCTGCCGCTGGTTGGCCCATTAGTAGTGATGCGAATCCAACACTTCCAATACTTGCCATGGTGATTAGTCCGGCGGCCGTATTAAATGAATGCCTCATAAACTCCCTTCGATCTATCATCTTTAATGACTCTTTATTATCATTGGAGTCATTTGGTAAAGGACGTAATTTGAATCTCCTAGCCATGGTCATGCCTCGTATTTTTTCCAAGCTTCAGGATCATTCCTTGTTATATATTTGTTTCTTCTGTGCTTTACAACTACTACGTCAGGCATAACATATTTTAGGTACACGATTCCCATGATTATGATTGTCAATAAGGTCATCGCTAAATCAAACGCAAGCATCTGTTGATTCCAATGATTGTATAATCCGTATGATAATGACCCTCCCCAAAATAATGTCCAGACTATGCCCCATAATCCTACTAGGATGATCAACCAAGAATCACCAGAGGGAGATATGCTGGCCCTTACTATGGTTCCTGGTTTCGGCATATTAAATACTCCATGATCAACTGCCTTAACATAATTTTCTTCTGAAATATCAATACCTTCTAGTGCTTCCCTGGCCTCTTCAACAGATACCTTTCCGAGACTAACATCTCGTAGTAATCTCATGACGACGTCATCTTTCAAAGTTGATCACCCCTTCTGAGATGTTTTATTCTCAATTTGAGTAAATTACTACGTCCAACATAGTGTCTTGAAAATCCATATCTTAAAAACAAACCACAAAATACAATTACTAATATCACTGCTCCAAATCCTAGCAATCCTAGCCAATGTGCTCTTAACTTTGCACCCATGTGGTGCAAATCGATCTCATCCGTTACAGGAGCAGGAGGATTAATGTCTCCATTGCCAGAAAATATAGTTCTAGTTTTTCCATTATCTTCTCCTTCTTCGAGAGTCACACTTAATCTATTCCACCTATCTAATGATGATGGGATTTTATCTCCATTTACTGAGTTTCCTGCTAGCCAAAAAGTAATCGTTGTATCGTCTTCCGTAGCGTCCGGTGAATTCCAAATTATATGCCATGCCCTATCTTCAACTTTAGATCCTGCCGAAGTATGAGTAAGTGTTGATAGGTCATTTTCCCAATTTTGAATTAAATTTTCGTATCCTATTCCTGGTTCTAGGGTTCCACTACTGACCCTTAGAGCGAACCCTCCTGATTGACCTCCAACTAATATTTCCGGACCTCCTATGAGTTGAATTTCCATATTATAACTTACGCCGTTTGAATAATGATACGGTACCGAATCAAGTATTACCGTTACAGAATTATCCGGTTCAGATGCGTGGCAGGTACATCCAGCTATCGCAACTTCTCCTTGATTATTTGCATCCCCTCCAACGCCACTATGAATTGCTTGACCAGTGCCAGCCATAAAAATCAATAATGCTCCCAAAACAATTACTCTTTTTGAGGACAAAATCGCGCTATTCATACTTTAGCCTCTATGACAATCTAACCCAATTGAAAGGAGACTATTAAGGTTCCAGTTAACCACTTTCCTTGACTATCTATTTTAACAAGTTTCCATCACTTTCGAAAATATAAAACTATGTGGCCCCTAGCAGGTCTATGGCGGGCCCTACTTGGAGAAATATTTATGATTTAAATGAAAATGAAATCAATAATTTAGGAATCGCAGAAGACCATATGGAGTTAATGGAAATAGCACAGGCGGAAAATATTCTAATTGAACTTCTGAATAAAAATCCAAATTGTATACCAATCTTAAATGTCATGGGGCATATGCAAGGTAGATATTTATCAGATTTCAAAAATGCAATCAAGATATATGAACAAGTTCTTGCTTTAGAACCAGATAATGCATGGGCAAGGGATGAAAGAAGGCGTTATCAAAGATATCTAAATTATGACTAGGATAATATAATTCACCTCTACTTCCACAGGCATGGAGCGCGGTAGCATATTGATTGTTGGCGCTGGAGGCATAGGGTGCAAATGGGCCAGTCAAGCACATTTAAGATGCGCTAAATTTGCAGATTTACTATTAATTGATGCTGATAAAGATTCTTTTTCTGGGATTAATTCTGCACATTGTTTACAACTATCTTTGGGAGGTAATGATAAAGGGACAGCAACTCTTAGTAGGGTGGCAAAACATAGATTAAAAGAAGGCATAAACGAGTTTAAGCCATTATTAAAATCTTCTGAATTAGTAATTATTTTGGCAGGATTGGGCGGAGGTACTGGTTCCGGAGTTGCACCTGAAATTGCTGCGATGGCCCAAGATACGGGCAGTGTCGTTGTTTCTATAGCAGGACTCCCCTTTGCAGAACAACCTCTCCGATCAGCAATTGCAAAACATACATTGCCATATCTTGAAAATTTTTCTGATGTATGTATAAAATTGAGTATGGAGCGCCTTGCGTGGCAAGCAAAAGATAGAAATTCAGATTGGGAGTCTGGATCCGAATGGATCGGAGAATTAATAGAAGGTTTAGTAACAACTTTAGCAAAAGTTGGAAAAATTAATCTAGATTTGATGGATTTAAAGACAATAGTAAATAAATCCGGAGACACAACTCTTGTAGTGGGTACTGGGAGCACTGATGATCCAGACTTTGTAGTTAAAATGGCTAAAAAATCGCCACTTTATGATATTGAAGTACAGGGTGCAAGGGGTTGTTTAATACAAGTAGAAGGAGGTCCAGATATGACTTTAGCACATCTTGAGCAAGTTTCTGAAGGATTTTTATCAATATTGGATCCGGATTGTCAAGTAATTCTTGGTGCACGATCAAGTGATAATATGTTGGGAAAATTAAGGTTAATAGCTGTATTAAGTGGAATATAATTTACATTAAATACTGTTATTCTTCTTCGTAAATCATAAACTTCTTAATCGAATTTGGTAATATGAGGATAATCACAAATGCAGTTAAAAGATGGCCCAAGGCTGTGGTTTGTAATAGGCTACTTTCTGTTAATCTTTCTGATAATATTGTTAATGAACTAATACTTCCAGAATATGCGTATCCAAATGCCACTCCCCAAAAAATTGCCGATTGCCCTTCAAATATTTTCCACCCTCTCTTTTTTCCTTTTTTTATCAATGCATTTACAATAAGAAATATGGTAATAAGCATCAATATCCCCTCTTCAAATAACATTAATAAATCAGTAGATTCCACTAAAATTGGATTTCTTCTCCATGCACTAAGCAGGTGCCAAGAAATTGTAATGATCATCAATAAAAGAAACTTATCCGCCTTTGCTCCACTTAAACCTAAATTATTACGGGCATTGGACGTAAATCTGTCCAATAAGTACGCTACCAATCCTATTGATATTGCATATAAAATCCATAATAAATTAATAACAAAAGTTTTATCCAAAGCATTTTCTGCGCCATATCCAAACCACCATATTAGTGGAATAAAAATTATGATGATGAAAACAACTCTTATTATTCTATAATTTTCAGTATTACTGCTTAATCCATTAATGTCTTTACTATCATAGTAAATGACCCCACCAGTAATTATTGATATTCCTTGCCCAATTGACATTACAATAAATAAAGAACTCATAAAATAATCAATTTCACTTTCTGTAAAAAATATATTAATAATTAAAATCAAAATCAATGAAATGAAAACCATTGGAATTACAGCCTTTATGGCCAAAAACCAATATTTAGTAGTTAATATCCCCATTCCATTATCTTCAATTTTTAATGTTTTAAGGCCAAATTCTGTCGTATAAATATATGCTGCAATGCAATAGCTGATTGAAAGTGAAAGAAATATTGAACTACCTTTAGCACCGATTAATCCATAGTTTGATTTCATTAATAAATATATTATGCTAGCATTTAATAATAACAATATAAAATGCGGTAAAGTGGAAGGATTACTAATTGCATTATTTTTATTTACATAACTGGTATTGTTTTTGTTGCTAGCACCGAAGGTGGTTTCCTCCATATTCGCAGGGCGCACCATCATTGGTTAAGTTAAACCCCTTCCCGGAACATATGGCGCGGTTAACTAAGGCTAAAAGAGGCAAGCATCGATGGATTGGTCTAGCCCTAGATTCAAATCTCCGATCTAGGAAAAAATTTGAGGCAATCCTTGATGAATTATTAATAAATTCTATTTGGAAATTATATGATTTTAAAACTGCAAATGATGTAACTTATTCCATTGTCAAAATAGATCTTAATTCATATAAAGAATCTATTGAAATTCTTAATTCTCATGAATTAATTGTAACGATTACTAGCTCAGGTAAAATAAAATTAGTACGGGAAAGAATGGAGATTAATTTTTAAACAAAATATCTCCAATTTATGTCATCTATCTCATCGCTATTGATTATTTTATTATAATTAACAAAATCCAAAGAACCATTTTCATTTAATTTCACTACTCGTTCTTGGAATTTATTGTTATGTATTGATGCACTTACACCCCTAGATAAAAATTGTGATAATGAGGTCCATGAATTCTCCAAATAATCTAAGTATTTAATATCAGATTTAATGCAATTAACCTCAAACCTTGAGGACAATGCAGCATCAATCAGCGCAAATATGTCCATATTATTATGTTTGTCAAATTTCTCAACCCATCCGGATGTCTCAATTCCTCTAATGTCTCTCGAATCTTTGTTTATTCCAATTCCTAATCTAATATGATTTTCCACATCACTAGATTCTAATATGATTCCTCCAATTTTCTTGAAATCATTAGAAAATATGTCATTCGGCCATTTTAAATTAGCGGCCAATGCGTTTGCAACTATCGATCCTATCTCTATTTGTAATAAGCCAATTTGAATATCCTTCAACATTGATTTTGATATTAACCATGTTGCCGTCAGGTCTCCAGATCTTGAATCCCATAATGAATTTCTCCTCCCTCTGCCATTAAGTTGTTTGTTTGCGACGACTCTATTCCATCCCTTTGTTGATAGTAATTTAGCTTCGTCCATAGTGCTTTCACATTCTTCTAATATGAGTGGCTGTTGATTAAAACCTGGTTTCCAAAATGCATGGACTTCTAATTTCTCATCACCAATTATCAAATAATTAATTCTTCTTGAGGACCATCCTTGCATCTTCCATGATAAAGGTGAACTAGGGCTAATTGGGTGAACTCGAAATAATAATAGTATTACACATTCATCGGATATTTTAGATTTTTTTAATTCTTTTATGAGTTTTTCACTCCAACCCCCATTATCGATATCAATATATGCTGCATCCTCTATAAATTCTAGATGCTCTTCATCAGCCTTTAATGGATTTAAGTAGGGGAGATTCCATACAATTAGATTTAAATTTGAACCAAATTTTAATCTATCACCAATTCCATTGTGTTCTACAATAACTTTACTTTCTAGCCCATTGTTCTTTGCATTATTCTTTGTTGCCATTACTGCATTCGGGTTGATATCGCAAGATATCACTCTCCAGCCTAGATGGGCCATCAATAATGACAACGCTCCTGATCCGCATCCAATTTCCATAGCATTTCCTACTTTTATTCCAATTTTGATTATGGCATCAGCGAGTAAATATGTATCTTCTCTAGGCACATAAACAGTTTTAGGGACATTCAAATTCAACGAACATATTTTCTCAATTTTAAACAATATATTCTGACTGATTAAATCCATCTTAATAATCTCGTTTTTTCGAAAACCTTTATCCAATAAGCGCCCTATCAATGCTCATTCCCTGTTGCAGTACGGGGAGCTTCCTCAGCTCTCGACACTGCTTGGTTAGTTAGATTCTTAAACCCCTCCTAGGACGGCTGATAGCCCAGCATATGCTATGGGCCTGTAGCTTAGTCAGGTAGAGCGACGGGCTTTTAACCCGTCGGCCGCGGGTTCGAATCCCGTCAGGCCCGCCTGACTAAGCTCTTGGTTCATGCTTTTTTGCAGGTAAGGGGAAGGCGATTATGGCAGTAAAAAGTTCAACTAAAAAAAGGCTGATAGAACTAGGTGTACCTGAAGATAGGGCTCATAAATTGGCTGATGATGCTAATATGGATGCAATTAAAAGAATGACCGTCGAACAAGTCGCAAAAAAAGTTGACCTTGAACTGGGGAGTGCGGATTTAGAAATTATTATGGCTGTAATTCGAGAACAAATGGCTTCTAGAAAAAGAAGTAGAAGTGGCAGAATAACAATTTCCAGAAATGCTCTTTTGGACGAAGATATACCTCAGGGCGATGATAGATTTAACGTTTTGAATCACATACTAGTCCCTCATCATGAACTAGTGCCGATTGAAAATGAGGAAATCGAACTATCTCCATGGAATTTAATGGAAAAAGATTTCGAAGGTAAAGATAGACTTGCAAAAGAATTATTGCCAAAAATTCTTATTACGGATCCTGCAGTTCAGGCAATTAAAGAAATGACAGAAGCAGAAGATGATACTCTATTAGCAGGTTGGCTTACTAACAGGGTAATGAAAGTAAAAAGATATAGTAGATCAGCAGGCACAAGTATTGCCTACAGATTAGTAGTGGAGAGAGCTTAAGGGAGTTATTTAAATGAAAGAAATCGTAAAAAGTTATTTTGATAAAAGAAGTTTAGTAAATCACCAACTCGCGTCTTATAATGATTGCATACCACTTTCAGATGGTAAGCCAAGTAGGATGGAAAAAATCGTAAGAAACATTAGAATTGGTAGTGATGATTTTGAAGTCGACGAAACCGAAGGCGGTCTAATCAAACTGGATGTTTTAGAAAAAGAAATAGTTGTAAGAGTAAAAAATATTAGATTAGGTCAACCAACTATTAGGGAAGCCAACGGTGCAGAGCACCCTGCAACTCCTATGGAATGTAGATTAAGGAAATTAACGTATTTTGCGCCAGTATATCTAGATTTTAGAATATATAGGGACGATTTACCCCCATCTCCTGGTGCTGATTTGGGATATATGGATGAAAAGAATGTACACATTGGAAATCTTCCAATAATGGTTAGATCTGCTAGATGTAATTTGCATGCTAACAATATTGATTCAAATAGAAAATTATCTCCTGATACATCTCCTGAAGATGCAGAACAATATGTCAAATTATTACGAAAATTTGGCGAAGATCCAGTTGATCCTGGCGGATATTTCATAATAAATGGTACAGAAAGAGTACTCATATCTATGGAAGATTTAGCACCAAATAGAGTTACCGTGGAGAGAAATAAGAAATATGCGCATGATACAGAAGTCGCAAAAATATTTTCACAAAAAGACGGTGTTCGTAAACCATTAAATGTTGAAAAGCGAAGAGATGGAATGCTAATGGTAAAAATTCCAAGTGCAGGGACTACGGCAATTCCAGTAGTACTTTTGATGAGGGCATTAGGGATGTCTAATGATAGGGAAATATTCTCTTCAATAGCCGGACCAGTCGAAGCAATGAAATATACAGTAGCCAACCTTAATGATGTTAAGGATAACGAAGAATATGGTGTTGAGAATGAAGAAGAAGCATTGGCTTGGCTAGAAAAGAAGTTTGCAGCAGGTCAACAAAAGGAATATCGAGAATCAAGAATTCAAAATCTACTTGATAAAGAACTACTTCCTCATCTTGGTGCAGCTTATGAACACCGCCAGAAAAAGGCTATTTTCCTAGGTAGAATTGTCAGACAGGTCTTAGAAATGGCAATCAATAATAAAGATCCTAATGACAAAGATCATTATGCAAATAAAAGGGTTCGTTTAGCAGGTGATTTAATCGAAGATTTATTCAGAGTCAGCTTACAGCAGTTGGCTAGGGATTTAAAATATCAATTAGAAAGACATCACAATCGTAAAAGAGAATTAAAAATAAATTCATGCTTGAGGCCGGATGTCTTAACTTCTAAAATAATGCATGCACTTGCAACTGGCAATTGGGTCGGAGGGCGTTCCGGAGTTAGTCAATTATTGGATAGGACAACATTCCTCTCTGCACTGTCTCACATGAGGAGAGTAACAAGTCCGCTAGTCAGAAGCCAACCTCATTTCGAAGCACGTGATTTACATCCTACGCAATGGGGTAGATTATGCCCTAACGAAACCCCAGAAGGCCAAAATTGTGGACTAGTTAAGAATGCAGCACAGATGATTGACGTTTCCGAGGAAGTAGCAGAAGGAGATGTTAAAGAATTATTAAAAGAAACCGGGGTCAATGATAATCCCGATGGTTGGGCAGATGGTTCGAGAGTCCACGTAAATGGAGATATATTTGGATTACACAAAAGGCCTCAGAAGTTAGTTAGCCAATTTAAGCGCCGCAGAAGGCAGGGCAAAATTAGACATGAAGTTAGTATAAGGCATGATACAGAAAATAAAGATGTATTCATCAATACTGACCGTGGACGAATTCTTAGACCTTTATTAGTAATTGAAAATGGAAGCCTAACGCTATCAAAAGCGCATCTTGATGCGCTTAGATCAAATGAATTAGATTTTAATGATCTCGTTAGAAGTGGAGTAGTGGAATGGGTTGATGCTGAAGAAGAAGAAGATCTTTTAATTGCTTCAAGGCCATATGATCTACCTTCACATTCACCCAAGAATAAAAGGCCTATTAATCCCGATAAAGTCGAGTGGCTCAACCTAGGGGAACATGATATTTCTCATGCCAAATTAGCTGCTGAAATTCACCTTCCAAATGGTAAAACTGTAGTTGAAAAATTCAAAGTACCATTAAATTATTACCAAGACGATATGGATGCACTAAAAAGAAAAGAAAAGAAAGGTAATACTGTTTTAATTTTCACTCATGTGGAAATTGACCCACAATTGATTTTGGGAGTTTGCGCATCTTTAATTCCATATCCTGAGCATAACTCTACTCCTAGAGTCACAGGCGGAACAGCAATGGTAAAACAAAGTCTCGGATTATCTAGCGCAAACTACCGTCTAAGGCCAGATACAAGGGCACATATTATGCATTACCCGCAAAAGTCAATTGTAGGAACTAGGGCTATGGACTCTACTAAATTCAATCAAAGACCTGGTGGTCAGAATCTAGTTGTAGCAATTATGAGCCACCACGGATACAATATGCAGGATGCAATTGTAATGAACAAAGCATCAGTTGAAAGATCAATGGGTAGATCCTCATTTATGAGGACTTATAATGCTGAAAATAAAAGATTCCCCGGAGGGCAAGAAGAGAGAATAGAAATACCTGGAACTGGTCTAGATGAAATTAAGGGCCTCAAATCATGGGACTCATATTCCCATTTGGAAAGAGATGGATTGCCCATACCTGAAACATTCTTATCAACTGCCAAAGGAGAGAATCCTGTATTAGTAGGTAAGACTAGCCCCCCTAGATTCTTGGAAGAAGCGCATGGAGCATTTTTGCAAGCTCAAGAGAGGCGTGAATCCTCTATGAATGTTAGACATGGAGAATATGGATGGGTCGACAACGTATTCGTTACAGAATCTCTTGATTCCGGAAGATTAGTTAGAATAACACTCAGAAGTAATAAAATCCCTGAATTAGGAGATAAATTCGCCAGTAGGCACGGGCAAAAGGGAATTATTGGAAGATTGGTTGACCAAGAAGATATGCCTTTCACCGAAGATGGAGTAATTCCAGACATATTAATTAATCCTCACGCGATTCCTTCTAGGATGACCGTGGCTCACGTTTTAGAGATGATTGGAGGAAAAGTCGGATCTATGGAAACAAGGAGAATTGATGGCACTGCATTCACCGGTGAAAAAGAAGAATCTCTCCGTTCGGGACTTCTAAGAAATGGATTTAACCACACTGGCAGAGAGTCCATGGTAAATGGAGAGACTGGTGAATCATATCCAGCTGAAGTATTCGTTGGCGTTATTTACTATCAAAGATTACATCACTTGGTAAGTAGTAAATTACACGCTAGAAGTAGAGGTAGAGTTCAAATCCTGACAAGACAGCCAACTGAAGGACGTGCTAGACAAGGAGGATTAAGATTTGGAGAAATGGAAAGAGATTGCCTGATATCGCATGGTGCTTCAATGGTCATTAAGGACAGATTACTTGGTGAATCAGATGGTATAGATTTATTCGTATGTGCGCAATCAGGACATATCGCTTGGTATGATCCTAGGAAGAGGACATACGTATCTCCAATTCATGGTGACGGTGCAGAAGTTTACAAAATACAAACTTCTTATGCATTCAAACTTTTACTGGATGAGATGAAAAGTTTAGGTGTCGCTATGAGATTAGAACTGGAGGACCAAAGATGAGAAGAAATAGTAACACATTAATTCCAAAAAGAATTGCAGGCATCAGATTCGCATTAATGGACCCGAATGAAATTAGAAAGATGTCAGCAGTAGAAGTAAAGACTGCCGATACATACAAAGACGATGGTCACGCTTTCAAGCAAGGATTAATGGATCCTAAGATGGGAGTAATTGAGCCAGGTTTAGTATGTCCAACAGACAATTGCAAGTATGATGAGAGCCCTGGTCACTTTGGGCATATACAATTAGAATTACCTGTTATGCACATAGGTTTTACCGGATTAATTAAAATGTCTTTGAAAAATACATGCAATAAATGTAGTAAAATTTTACTTCATAGTTCACCAGAAACTCATCCTCTAGATCCAGAAAAATCTGAACAAGATTATTACAGAGAAAGAGTTCATGATGTAATGATTAAACATGGAGTTGGGTCAAGAGAATTCAATAAAACAATAAAAGATATAGAGAAAGAATGCTCCAGTGCAAAAAGGGCAATATGTATGCATTGCGGTTCAGAACAAGGTAAAATAATCCTTGATAAACCCTCAACATTTAAAGAAAAGAAAGCCGATAAAGGAGAGCACAAACTTAATGCAAGAGATATTAGGGAATGGTTGGAAAGAATACCCGATGATCATCTAATTTTTATCGGCATGAACAAAGATGTATGCAGGCCTGAATGGACAATACTCAAAGTATTGCCAGTACCACCAATTACAGTTAGACCTTCGATAACTTTGGATAGTGGAGATAGATCAGAGGATGACTTGACGCACAAATTAGTGGATGTACTTAGAATTAATCAAAGGTTAAGGGAAAATAGAGATGCCGGTGCTCCACAGTTAATTGTAGAAGATTTATGGGAATTGCTACAATATCATTGTACAACATATTTTGATAATCAAACTAGCGGAATTCCGCCTGCAAGGCATCGATCAGGTAGGCCTCTAAAGACTTTAACTCAACGTCTAAAAGGCAAAGAGGGAAGATTTCGAAGCAATTTGTCTGGTAAAAGAGTAAATTTTTGCGCTAGGACCGTAATTAGTCCTGATCCTAATCTAGGAATTAATGAAGTAGGCGTACCAGTTTCAACTGCAAAAGAATTGACGGTGCCGATAAGAGTTACTGGTAGAAATAGGGAACAACTAAGGCAGATGATATTGAGGGGTCCTGATAATCATCCCGGAGTTAATTACATCATACGTGGAGATACTCTAAGAGTTAGAATTACAGATAGGACAAAATATATCTGGGCCGGATTCAGGTGCAAGAATCCCGAGTGCCATAGTGGCAGCGAAGATGAGCCATACTCTGGTTACAGGCCAGATATGAATGAGGTCCTACCTGCTCCTAATTTCTTACCTGGTTTAGAGTTAAAAAGAGAGATGAGAAGGAATGAAATTGGTGAATTGGAAGAAGTTAATGGAATTGATTTAGATAAAACTATTTCAAACCTACGTGGTGAAGATGGATATGGTAAATCTCTTAAATCTGACGATCCTAGTGCATTAATTCACAATAGATGGAGGTGGGAAGTTGAAAATCCTACCGAATACTTCCCTGATCATCTAGAAGTAAGATGCCCTCACTGTGGAAGCCCATCACAAGAAGACGAATATGGAAATGCATATCCTACTGAAAGTGAAGACAGATTAAGCACATTTGATCAAGATGGCAATCCTAAACCCGGAATAGTGGTCGAGAGGCACCTAATTGATGGCGATGTAACAATATTCAACAGACAACCTTCATTACATAGGATGTCAATGATGGTACATGAGATTAGAGTTATGGAAGGCAAAACATTTAGATTCAATTTAGCAGATTGCACACCATACAATGCTGATTTTGATGGTGATGAAATGAATCTTCACGTTATTCAAAGTGAAGAGGCAAGAGCGGAAGCTAAAATTCTAATGCGAGTGCAAGAGCATATCATTACACCGCGATACGGTGGAAGCGTGATAGGTGGAATCCACGATCATATATCAGGTGCTTACTTACTAACTCATGATGATATGATTTTACCAAAACACATAGTTCTAGAAGTTCTAGGTTCTATAAATTATGAAGGAGAGTTACCTAAAGAAGTCGAAAAAGATGGAATCAAAGGCTATAGAGGTGCAGAAATACTTAGTTTAATTGTCCCAGAAGGATTTAAATTAGAGTATAAGAATAGATCAGGAGATACTGTAAAAATCGCCAAAGGCCAAGTTGATGGTACAATAGATAAGAAAGGAATCGGTGCAGAAGATGGAAGATTGTTAGATGCAGTTGTACAAACTCATGGAAATGAAATTGGAGCTAAATTCATAAATGAAATGACTAAGATGACCATTGCAGCTTGTACTTCATTAGGATTTACTACTGGAATAGATGATGAAGATTTACCTCCAGAAGCAAAATCTAAAATTGAAGACATTAACAAACAGGCAAGTGATAATGTAGACCTAGAACTATCTAAGTACGGTAAAGATGGTAAAAAATATGAAGCAAGGCCCGGAAGAACTCCTCAAGAAACCTTAGAAGAAAATATATTACAGATATTAGACACAGGAAAGTCAGATGCCGGTAATGTTGCAAAAGAATATCTTGGAGAGGATAACGCTGCTGTATTGATGGCGACATCCGGTGCTCGTGGTTCCATGGATAACCTAGCAATGATGGCAGGATCAATTGGTCAACCAAAAGTACGTGGTAAAAGGCTAGAAAGAGGATATCAAGACAGAGTTCTAGCTCACTTCCCTCGTGGAGTAAAAGGTGCAAAAGAGAAAGGATTCGTTTCATCCTCTTTCAAAAGGGGTCTTGAGCCTACTGAATTCTTTATGCTCTCTGTTTCCGGAAGAGAATCACTTGTAGATACCGCTGTAAGAACAAGTAAATCGGGATACATGCAAAGAAGATTAATTAATGCAATGGATGACTTGAAAGTCTCTACTGATGACCAATCATCAGTTAGAAATACAGGAAATAGAATCGTACAGTTTCAATACGGAGAGGATAGAGTTGACCCCGCCAGAAGTAGAAAAGGAGATCCATTTGATGTTAACTTAGTTTTGGATGAAGCACTTGGAGGTGCTAAATAATGGTCGTTAAGAGTGCAACAAAGAAGAAATTAATGGATCTAGGCATAGAGGAAGAGTATGCTCACAAATTAGCTGATGATAAAAAATGGGATGACGTCAAGGTACTTTCACCTGGACAAATTGCTCAGATATGCGGAATAGATTCAGGGACAGCTCAAAAAATCCATCATGTGATGGCTAGCTCCAGTAAATCTGCAAGAGCAGCAGCAGCAAAAACAGAAAAAACCGTCGTAAGGAGAAGAACAGTTTCCCGAAGAAGAAAAAAGACCTTATTACCTATACAAACTTATGATGAAGAAAATAGTGAAACTTTATTGATGAGGGATTTAGATAATCTAAATCCATTGTATATTGCAATTCAAGAAAAATCTAACGATTTAGGCATTTACTTAACTCCCCTAGTTATTGAGACATTAGTACAAGGAATTGAATCAAGGGGAGAAAAGAAGCTTACTGATAAGATGCTAAAAGGAGTAGTTGAATCCGCTCACAATCATATGTTAAAAGCCAGAGTTGATCCTCACGAAGCAGTTGGAATAACGACTGCACAATCTCTTGGAGAACCTGGCACTCAGATGACTATGAGGACATTCCATTATGCTGGTGTTGCCACGGTGAATGTTACTCAAGGTCTACCTAGAATTATTGAGATTGTCGACGCACGTAAAGTCCCCAAAACTCCAACTATGAATATCTATATGGAAGAATTAGATTCAAAAGGTAAACCCTTGAGAACCAATGAAAAACTCGCTAGAGAATTAGCTGCTGCTATTGAAACTACAACTGCTATAGACATAGCGTCAATAGATGTAGAGGTAACTCAAAGGCATATTACATTAAAATTAATACCTGCTAATCTAAAATTAAAAAATATGAGCGGAGCAGAAGTTTTGGATAAATTATCTAGGGCTTTGAGGTTATACATTCAGGCTGACAACGAAGATAGGCCCAAAGAATTAAAAATTATACCAGGAATATCCAAAGCAGAGGATTTAGCAAACTTAGCCACCGATCCTCCAACATATACAGCACTATTACAATTAGAAGATAAGATAAAAAAATTAAGATTAAAAGGATTACCGGGAATATCAAGAGCTAACGTTCAGGGTCCTAATAAAAATGGTGAATATTATATTTCAACTATAGGCTCAAATTTAACCAAAGTAAGTGAATTTTCCGGTGTAGACAGAGGTAGGACTTATACAAATAACATAAGTGAAATATATGATTATTTAGGAATAGAAGCTGCAAGACAAGCTATAATCAATGAAGCATTTGATACAATGGCTGGCGCGGGTTTGGATGTAGACATCAGGCACCTTATTATGGTGTCAGATGTAATGACCAGTGAAGGAGAAGTTAGGGCAATCGGTAGGCACGGAGTTAGTGGTACAAAACATTCAATTTTGGCACGTTCCGCTTTCGAAGTTACAGTAACTCATCTTCTAAAGGCCGGTATTATCGGAGAAAGAGATGATCTAAGCGGTGTGACTGAAAATATCATCGTTGGTCAACCAGTATCTCTTGGAACAGGTAGCGTAGAGTTATTTTACGTCCCTGAGAATTAAGGAGGAATATGAATATGGATTTAATACGTCAATTAAAACAAGGAATGAATACTGGAACGGTACTATTTGGCCAAAGGCAGGCTATGAGCGCATGTTCTAAAGGAGATGCAAGGATGATTTTAGTAGCAGCCAACTGTCCTGTAAATTACATCTCTGATCTAAAAAATAATCACCCAGATGTAGCTGTACATCAAGTTATGATGGTTAATAGGCAACTTGGGGCAGCATGCGCTAAGCCATTTCCTGTCAGTGCATTGTGTATTGTCGATCCAGGTCAGAGTGAATTACTAACACTACCTCAAAATGTATAGATGTAACTTTTACTATAATTATTAGCGGTTTATTGATAATCTTTTGACGCTTGGGTCAAACGTGGAAACAATAATCACTAAGATTATTATGTCGCATTATCCTAATTTTAAAAAACTAGAAAATATATATGAAATTACAGATATAAAGATAATAGGAACGGTTGATTCATTTTCGGATCTAACAGGATCAATTACTGGCCTAACATATATTTGGCATATATCTAATGGCATAACTAGTATTAAAAAATCAGAGATTGAGAGATGGAGCGTTGACGCACCTTCGGGAAATCATTTATTAATTTCTGAAAGAAGATTTGATCCAGAATTATTAAAATATTTAGAAATATTACAAAATGTAGTTATTTGGGGTCCTGAAAAATTAGCTCTATGGATTGGTAAGGCAGTTTTATCAGGCACAATCATTCCTGCAGACGTTCACAATTTTGATGAGATATTGAGTGATGACGTAAGTATAACCCAAAATAAGATATTTAATGAATTCGAATCTGTAGCATTAAAGCCAACTGTGGACATTAAAAAATGGTTTAAAGATAATTCCTTATCAGATGTACGAATAACTCCAGTTCTATTAAAGTGTAAAATATGGTTTATCGAAGGTGAACTTAAGAATGCAAGTGGAGATTTTGAAGAACATAATTGGAAAATAATAGAAGATTCATGGTCTAATAAAATATATGAATACGATGATAAAGAAAAGTTAGAATTTTTGCCTTCATTAAGGATTTTGGAACCAAATAATTTGACATGGAAAGCTGATGATCAAATAATAAACTTATTAGTTGATATTTTATCTGAAAAAAGACAAGGTAAACCCAAATTATCTGGGGGGATGACGAGAAGTATGATGCTTCAAAATTGGCGATTTAATGTGGACAAGGTTCACCTTGATTTTAAATATATATTTATTTCTGCCTGGATTTTAAATCTTCCAGTACCAATTATTTTGCACGGAATAAATGGAAAAACATATAAATTCTGAAATTAATTTCTTTGTAAAGACATTAATTCGTCTGTTGATAATGTATCTCCGGACATTAATCTGGTCATCAAATCTGAGATACCTACTCTATCTTCCTCACCAGAATCTGATTTTAATTGATTTAAAATATCTTGCATTGAATGTATGCACCTCAAAGATAATACATATCTATTATGCATTATATCTGCTTCTCTTTTGGAGATGGTCACTTCCATTTGTGATTTATTCGCAATTGCCCTGAGTCTATCAACTTCTTCTGAAAGTTCCATCATCAGATCATGAGCTTCTTGTGCATCTTTTACTGCCACAACTACTTCATCATGAGCACTTGCTTGTGCAAATTTTGCTTCTCTCTGTTTCCTTTTCAACGATCCAACGCCATCTTCTCTGCTTTGAGATTTTGATATTTTTAATAGCCTGGAGATTTCTTTCATTCTGCTATAAAATTCCTTTTCCTTTTTTCCTGAAAATGCCCCTCTCTCATAACTCATCTCTAGCTTTTCCATTTCAGATTTTAATTTTCTAGGATCAGGGCCTGATTTTATATCTGGTTGGTCGCCTTCTATTTCTATGAGTTCCCTCAATTGAGTTCTAATCGTTTTTAATTTTTCAGACTTATCAAACCTCGTCTCTTTCAATTCCTTTACCTTAATATTGGCGGCGTCTCTCAAAATCTTCTGTTTTTGAACTTCCGTGATTAATTCCTTGACTTGGACATTAACCTCATTTCTCATATCAAGATGTTTCCTAACTCTATTGTTCCACTCATCTCTCTGTTCTTTATTTATGTTTAATTCTATTTTTATGCTTTCGCATAGTGGTGTGAATAGCTTACCTACCTCAGTATAATTCATTGAACTGCACCTTCTATATTTTATCGGACTTTGTAAACTCATATAAGTTAATACTAATTAGACTATTTATTTCAATCATTTTCCCTAAGTGCTGCAGTATTGCCCCGCCTTGATTTCCTCTGCGTAGAGCCTAACTTCCTCATTTTCTTCTTCTGATTTGGTTTTTTATTTAATTTAATATTTTTATCATTATTAATTGACCCAATTCCTGACAAATTACCTTCATGAAGTAAAGCTTCGAATTCTGATGCATCTAAAGAGCTACCTACTTTTATTTTTTCCTTAACTTCATTAATTGAAATTTTCCTAACTTTACTATTATTTTGTTTTATTAATATTTTTATTTTATTCAATTCGTCCCGTATTAGACTACGTTCCTCCTTAAGGGAATCTAACTTCTTATCTATTCCAGTAATTTTTTTACTAATTTTTCTAACATCTTTCCTCGAGACGGAATTTTCATCTACTTCAATATCATTAGTAATTTCTGATATGTTTTTTTCTTTTTCTTCTCTGTGTAAATCTAATTTCTTTGATACTTCCCTCAACTTCCCAATGTTAATGACATATTCTAGATGTGCGTTTTCACATTCTTTCTTCTTAATTATGCAAACTTGCAATTCGAAAAACCGCTTAAAAATATCTTTTTCTCTTGGTAATGTAGGAAGCTCGGTTAGATCATTAGGTATTGTCGTTAGGCTATTATGAGTTTTCTCAATCCATTTTTCTAATATATCACTTGGAGGTGGTATTAATTTATTGACCTTATCTCTTAAATTTTTTGCTATTTCCGCTGCCTTCCTAAATCCATGAAATTCCTTTAATAATTCCCTTCTTCCATCATCCATTGATTCTACTTCTTTTAATGCATTTCTCAATGTTTTCACAATATCAATTTGATTTCTCCTATCTTCTACTAAATCTCTGAATTCTTGTTCACATGCTTCTAATTGGTTAATTAAATCTTGCTTTAATGATTTTATATTTGATAAATCCATATCTTCTATCTCATCTCTAGTTTGATTAGATGTTATTTCACTCATTCCTCTTCATCTCCCTTAATTATGGGCTTTGATAATTTGATTTTATTAATTGATTTCTTTTTTGATACAAATGTTGATGGAGAACCATTTTTTACATCATTCGCGGATTGTAATAAGTCTTCCAATCCTCCAGAGATTATATTTTCCCAAAATAGAACATCTCTATCTGAATTTTTAAACAATTCCTTTGCTCTATCTTTTTGCCTATTGATATCTATAAATTCATCCTTCAGTAAAATATATTTTGCATGTATGGGTTCACCTTTTTGCACGCACTTAATCATTTCTAAATGTGATTTATCAGCATCTTTATATAATAAATTCATCTTCTTTCTTTTTTCTATATAGATTGCCATTTTTGGATTAGAAAACTTTCGTTCCTTCAACCATTCTTCATTCTGTTGTAGAATTTTTTTCCTTGCTTCAATCATTTTTTTTTCAGATTTTTGATCTAATGCCATTGTTTGAATTTTAAATTCAATATCCTGCAGTTCTTCCCACATTCTTTCTTTTTTCCATTTTGGATCTAAATTAATCATATTACCCGAATTTGATAACTCTTCTTGGATTAATTTAATTTCATCTAAAAGAACTCTAGCTTCTGTTTGTAATCCGTCTCTAAGTCCTTTATACTTCGATATTTCTATATTATTTTTATCGTTTTTTTCCTTTAATTTTAATACTTTTGGGCTTAAAGATTCCGATTCTCCATCAAGAGTTTTGATGATATTTGGCAATTGTTCTCTTAATACTTTTCTTCTAGTTAGTAACTGTTCGGCGATCTCCTGTGGTGTAACATTCAGCAGAGCGTCTATTTCCATAGTGGGCCGAATTAAATTGACCATTAAAATGGTTCTATGAGTTATCCAATATGGGTTTCATTCATACGGTCCGACTTAGAGGGACAATACATGAGAGGTAATAGGAGGACCTGTATCAATTTATTAACTATTTTAACTCTGGTATTCTTTATTTTTATTCATTCTAATAATTTTATATTAGATTCATTTTCAAATTCAAATTTATCAAAAGATGCATTCAATGCAAATAAAATTAATTCATATAATATTACTAACGCAGGTTCCGATGAAATTACTATCATAGGGGAGCCTTTACACTTAGGTGATTCAGGCGTAGCATCCATATTAATTCATAATTCAGGTCAATACAATGATACCGTTCGATTGATTATTGAGGATGTTGGCAATAATATGTTATTTTATGGCGATGATGTTAAAATTATGCCCGGTTCAAGTAAAGAACTGTCTACAATTTTTATCCCTGAAATTGCTGGAAATGTGGAATTCATGTGGTCTGTTTATAGTCCAACGGGCGGAATTGATCCAGGCCTTAATGGCTCATTCAATGTTGAAATATTAGAACCACAATCATTAATTATTTCATATGATTCTTACGAATGGGATTTATCTTCATCTTTAAAAATAGATTTTTCATTGTATCTTTCAAATGGGATATCAAGGCCAATCTTATTGAATATCTATGATGAATTGGAACCTGAAAATATTCTCTATTCATCGAAATTAGTGATGGATAATGGATTTAGGGTATTATCGGTGAATCTTGGAAATCCTGATTTCTCAGCCTTAACAATAGAGGCCATTCCTCTGTCATGGTTCAATTCAATTGAAAATTCAATAAATTCCACGTCGCTTGATGTCATTATACCATTTGCAAATATCAATCTAAATATTGATAATTACTACCCTAAAAATCCTTCATTGGGTGAAAACTTATCATTTGAATATACAATAATAAATAACGGCAATAGCGCAACTCAAGCAGGTATTGTAAGAATAATAATGCCCGATCAAACTATCATTCATCAAGAGCAATTACCGCCATTATCTTCTGGAGGTCGTTACACAGGTACAATAAATATTGATAATTGGAATTATGTTCAAATTGTAAATACTACTATAATATGGATTTCTGAATCTTATTCCGGAGGAGATTGGGTTTTTGTCACACCCTCCATTTCTGGGCAATCAGATTCTTATGATATTGATTATTACTCATTATTTTATGGATCAGCATTTGGTTTATCTGCAGTTTTAATTGGCAAGGTCGCAATTAGTGCAGTATCTAACAGGACTCCAAGAACTAATAATGGCACTAATTTTAAGCCTCCTCGAAAATCCAATAATTCTGAATTATCTGCTAATATAAATAAAAAAGAAATATCATGCCCTCTTTGCGAACAAAGATTAAACATTCCGCTGAATCATAGTGGAATAGTGAGATGTCCATCGTGTAAATCAAATTTTGATATAAAAGATGACAATTCAGAGGTCGAAGATAATATTCCAAATGTTCAACAAGATAATCAATACGATATAATGGTTGTTTCATCTACTGTGGACATGTTGGATTGTCCAGACTGTAGCCAAAAACTAAAGGTACCTCTTGGAAAACGACCAGTCAGGGCACGCTGTCCAGCATGTAGATCTGAATTTATGGCGACAAAAGGAGTTGAATAATATTATACAACTAAGTGAATTTGAAGAAATGTATCTTAAAAGAATTTTTGAATTACATTTTGCAAAACCTGATCAAATCGTCAGAACTTCTCAATTAGCAGAAATAATGAAAGTTAGTTCGGCCTCTACTACTGAAATGTTAATTAGACTTTCAAAACGTGAATTATTAACTTATTTGCCATATAGGGGGTGCCGGTTAACTCCACAAGGGTTTGTAAATGCAGCCAGAATTAAAAGAAGGGAGTCTCTTATTGAAATTTTACTTAAAGATGTAATAGGGTACACTGGAGATATAAATGCCGCCGCCTGCAAAATTGAACACGCAATAGATCAAGATCTTGAACTAGCGTTAGATAATATGTTAGGATATCCGGAAATGTCGCCATCAGGTGTTAAAATTCCAATAATGGAAAGAAAGATGGAGCCTATAATGAATAATCTTCTTCCATTAAATTGTCTTCCAATAAATTCAATTGGGAAAATTGAATTAATCGTAATGAATGACAGCGAGAAAAAAACTTTTGAGGTCATGGGCATTAAACAAGGGAGCATAATAAAAAATGTGGAAGGTAAATATCGATTTAATGACGATACATTGGAAATATCTAATTCATTATCTCATAAAATTCTTGTAAGAGTTTCAAGTTATTCTGAGTAAAGAGGTGAATTAATTTGATTCAAGAAAAAAATCATAGTTCCGAAATAGAGGAAGATGATGAGACTGAAATAAAATCTATGTTAGAACACTCTTCAAAAAATTTGCCTTTTACTTCGGGTGAAGAATTAAAAACTCAAGATATTGTAATTAAAAATGAAGATTCCAATGAAAATATCACATTAGATTTAAAATCCAAATTTAAAAATCAAGAAAATATTTTAACTGCTATAGATGATTTACTCATCAGTGGAGGTGCGAGATTAATCCTTTTTTTGCCTCTATTTGTAGTAATTTTATTTGGTCTAGCACAGTCTTTTGGAGATTTAAATCCTGACTGGTGGGCCAATAGTGTTCAGGATGTTTACCTTGGATTAGATATTTCTACATCAATCTATTTTGCATCTTTATTGATAATGGTTGCAGATATTTCATTGTTGGTAATTCTATTAAGATTAATTTACGTTACTCGTCAAATTTTCACTTTAGAAGCAGATGCAATAACTAATTCAGGAATAACTTTCAACAGTGCACATGGTTATGCGCAAATGAAAGCCATAATTGATGGATCATCCAGGCAACTAATAGTGACAACTGCACTCATGATTTTAGCAACAATTCTTCTTTCAATATCTTTGTATTTTTCAATTAATAACACTACAGAATTACCAATAATGATTGCACTTTCCACCGGTTCTCTACTTGCAGGCCATGGAGTTTACATGATTTCAAGTCGTACACGGTTCAATACTGTTAATCCCTGGGGCTTACTCGATGCATTCTCAACTCCAATCCACCCTGCATTATTAAAAAGACCCTTTTCAGATGTCATTAGGTCGCATGTAGATCCTTTACTCTTGGTAAAAGTTTCAAGCTATGTTAATTCTTTATCTTCAAAATTACGTGAAGGGAAATCTATAACCGATCTACAAGAAAATTTACTTCATTTATTACATTTAAGGAGATCAGGCATTATCTCGGATGATGAATTTAGAGATGTTTTGATTACAATTGTGGATGAAGATTTTATAGAACAAATTTTCAACCATCCTGAATTAGGTGAAGAAACTTGGAATAGGCTATTAACACACGCAGAAGATCGATGTGCACCATTTTTTAGACTTCACGATAGATTACGTATGGATTATGAAAGTGATTCCATTCAAGATGAAGATATTTGGTTTGATGTTGATATGGAAAATTTAACATTAGGTAATGCCAATCTTTTTGCATATGTATTAAATAAAAATAAAGAAAACAAAGAATTGATTCTACGAGTACAAACTCCAGACTTTCGACCGAATGAATGTGTCTATCGTCTTAATACTCCTCCTCAAAATTTATCTTCAAATCCATTATCTCGAAATATAGCAGATACTCTCCCGGATCTTCTACTTTCTACTAAAATAATTTGGCAGAGTTTAATCCCAGCTTCGACAGGTGAAGCCACTGTTACAGTACGATTAGAAGACACATCTGGAAATCTTATTTCAGGTAGGGTGTTGACTGTTCAGGTTCGCTCAGATATTTTTACTAGATTACGCCTTACAACGGGTGCTTTATTTATGTTTGGAGCCGCAGTTGCTGTGTTTTCACCTCTCATTCCATTCGCTTTATCATTACTCGGACTTTAGTTTGCTTGAATAAGTAAATACTACTCGCCGGCTATATGAATGATGTAGCGGAGAAACCTGAAGATGACCTTCGAAGCCGTCTCCATGCAATGGAAACTAAACTAAAAAGAATGCGTGATCAACGTAATAATTTTTCAGAAAACGCTAGAAGGGCAGCAGACTCACGTAATGGAATTCAAGAACAAAGTAAAGAATTAAGGGATAAAATAAAGCAGTTACTGGAACAACAAAAAGAAATTAGATTAATAGCAAAAGGGCACCAAATGAAAAGGGATGAAATTCAAAATCAAATAAGGGAATTAATCTCTAAGAAAAAGGGAAGAAAAGATGATAACAAGGGTACTAAATCAGTTATTATTCAATTATCTGAAACTGTCGGAGCCATTGAGAGGATTGAAAGGCAAATAATGACTGATGGTACAATAACACTGAAGAAAGAAAACTCTCTGCTAAAGAAATTAAAAGTCTTGATATCTAAAAGAGCCGAATTGTCTCCTTTAGTTGAAGATTTTAATTTACTATCTATTGATTTGGGCGATATGGAAGGATCTATTCAACTTCTTAAGGTGGAAGCAGATTCAGAACACAAATTAATGATAGATGCCCATAGCCATGCTGATGAAGTTTGGGATGAAATAAAACCAATGTTCGAAGAAAGAGACTTTATGAAAGCAGAAGGTGATAGGCTACATGAGTCATTTGTTTTAGCTAGAAAAAATGCTGACGAAGTCCATGCGTCAATAGTTGAATTATTAAAAAAAGTCAATGAAATTAGAGATGAAATGAAAGCAGAAATCGAAGAAGGAAGATTAGTTATAGAAAATCATAACAAATCAGTCCGAGAATCCTTGACAACACCTGATATGGATGAAGATCTAGCAAATTCATTGTCGGCACAACTAATGGAAACCGGTTCTTTGACGTTCGGAGGAACCCTGGGTGGTGATTTTATAGAAAATAATATTCCAAAGTCAAAGAATAAGAAACAATCACGTAAACTGGGAACCTCTAGGGGAAGAAAGAAGTAATCAATATCCCCTATCTTGATATCTTGTTTCTAAGTTGCCAATTTCAAGTCCTGGCATAGGCTCTCCCATCATTTCACTAGCCTCTGCTACTATCTTAGCATCTTGATAATGATGAGTTGCTAGAACAATTGCGTCTGCTGTCATTTTTGGATTATTACTCTTAAAAATACCCGATCCGACAAAGACTCCATCCATTCCATGTTTCATTAATAGTGCTGCATCCGCTGGTGTGGCGATACCACCTGCAGAAAAAGTTACAACCGGCAGTCTTTTTTGCTTCTTTACTTCATTAAAAACATCTACTACATCTTTCCTTAAGTCTTCCATTGTTCCAAAAGGAGTTATGTTGGGATTTATATCAAATTCAGAAACATCTTTTAATTTTTGAAAACCTTCCATGATTTTATCTACTGCAGCATTCGCTTCATCGGCTGTAGAATTACATAATGCATTAATTTCATTGCTGACAAGCCGTGAATGTTGGATGGCACTTACAACATTTCCAGTACCTGCTTCTCCCTTTGTCCTAATCATTGCAGCACCTTCTGCTATTCTTCTAACGGCTTCTCCTAAATTGGTACATCCACAAACAAATGGTACATTATAATCCTTTTTTGGTATGTGAAAAAAAGGATCAGCAGGAGTCAATACTTCTGACTCATCTATCATGTCTACTCCTAGAGATTCCAAGATTCTGGCTTCTCCTTCATGGCCAATTCTTGATTTAGCCATAACTGGTATGCTTGTGGTATCTATTATTTCCATTATCATCTTAGGGTGACTCATTCTAGCAACTCCTCCATCTGCGCGAATATCTGAGGGTACTCTTTCAAGTGCCATTACTGCAACTGCACCAGAATCTTCTGCCAAATGTGCTTGTTCAGCATTAACTACATCCATTATTACTCCTCCTTCTTGCATTTTGGCAAAACCTCTCTTCAAGAGTTCCGTGCCGTGCAAGAGTTGTGACATGTCAATATTAGTAGCCATATTAATTCCTCGCGTCTAGTGTTCAAGAACTTATGTTAATCGAAATGACACATTTTAATCCGCAAGGACTGGAGAGTCTCCTTCTGCGATCTCTAGATTGGGAGATTCATCTTCATTTCTTTGCAACCATTCTTCCTCTTCATCAGGTAAATCTGTATCTGCAAATATGGCATCAACAGGGCACTCAGGCACACATGCAGCGCAGTCAATACACTCATCTGGATCGATTACTAAATAATTATCTGTTTCTCTAAATGCTTCTACAGGGCAAACGGCTACGCAATCTTGATATTTATGGCCAACGCAAGCCGAAGTTACTACATGAGTCATGTTAATCTTATGCTGGTTACAATCTAGGCTTTTAAATCTTGGTTATATTTATACAAACATTTTCATTTTTTTAATTTATTAATGGTATTTATTAATAATCGAGAGATGACATCACTGGGATCTTCTCCAGGGTATGATTCAATCTTAAATACGCCTTTTACTATTAATCCATCGTTTGTCGGAATAGATAATTTAATTTTTTGTTGTACAAGAGATGTCAAATCAATCCTTAAATGCATATTTTTTTCTTCATCGATCCTGGCTTTCAAATCATTAGAATAAATCATTTCTAGTGTATGAATTCCAAGTCTTTCTAATGATTCAATTGCTAATTTTTTTTTATCTAATCTCGCTTCAATCATATTTTGAATGGCACCATGTACAGATTTATCTTTATCTGTAGAAATTAAAGCTTCTTTTCCCGAAAGCCATTTTATTCCATCCATTATCAATTCTATATCATCTAATGAACTTGTATGGACTCTCCATATTGCACCATGCAGACTCATAGCGCTAGGAGGGGCGTTAAGTCTTTGAATTAAATCCAACAATTAAATGCAATAATGATGTACCTTGTTCAAATACTCAACTCATTTCGGAAGGTCTGCAATTGGGGTAGCCCCCAGAACAAGAGGTCTTATTATGGCAAAAGGAGCAGTATCAAGGGCAGCAGCACGTAAACAGAAAGATAAGTGGAAATCAAAGAGATGGTACTCAATTCGCGCACCTCGTAATCCATGGTCATTCAAAGTTATCGGAGAAACTCTTGCAGAAGAAGATTCCCAAGTAGTAGATCGTCATTATGAAGTAATGCAAAATGAATTAGATGGCGATTTTTCTAAAATGCATGTTAAGATCCAATTCAGAGTTACAGAAGTCGTAAGCAAAGATGCATTGACAGAATTTGTTGGTTATGATTTGATGAAAGATCATGTTAGACGTTTAGTTAGAAGGGAAAGGGGAAAAATTGATGATACAGTAGATTTAGTTACTAAAGATGGATATTATCTAAGATTCAAACCTCTTATTATATCTAGAGGTAGAATTAAAGCTAGTCAAAAGCAACAAATGCGTACAATTGCAAGGAATACTATACTGAGGATTGGTGCCGATTCTACTTGGATTGAAATTCAGAAATCCCTATTTGATGGTACTCTTGAAAATTCTATGAAGGATGAAGTAACAAAAATTCAACCAGTTAAAAATATCTTATTCAGACGAGTTCAATTACTTCAGTCAGGAGTAGTTGTTGATGAAGGACCGACCCTTGATGAAATTTATGAGATGGAAAAATCAAAAGAAGTCACCGTTGAAGAACCTGAATCTGATGTATTAGTTGCTGCAGAAGCCGGAGCGGAAATATCTGAACTAATTGAAGAATCTATCACGGAAACTCCAACTGATGAAGTTACACCAGTAGAAATTTCTGAAAAATCAAAATCACCTGATTATAAGTCTATGACAGTTGCTCAATTAAAAGATCTACTAAAAGAAGCAAGTAAACCAATTTCAGGGAAGAAAGCAGACTTAATAGCCCGTTTAGAAGAATAGTCCATTAATTACATCTATTGCTGGCCTCTGCGATAAATCACAATGGTTCGCGTATGTGTATTATATGGCACAGGATTATCTATTTTACCAAATTTTATTTCACAATTATATGATTCAGAAATTAACGTATTAAGAAGTCATTCTAAATGGGGTGATGTTCCAATATCGGCAATAAATGATAATAGTAATAATACGATATTTATGATATACAGACATCACTCAGACGATGGTAGCGTAACTCCTCCACATTTAATTGAACATAGGGCTAATATTCACGCTTCTTCTAGTACAAATTCTGATTTCATTATTAGCTTAAATTCAGTAGGAACATTGTCTTCAAACTTTTCCCCTGGAGATATCGGATTATCAGTAGATATGATAGATTTTTCTGAACATTCCTGGTCATTTCATGATGCTTCAGCCGTACATTCGGATCGAACATCAATATTCGATCGACAAATTATTAATAATTTAGAAATCATTATCGAAAATATTCAACAAAAAAGTGTACAAAAAATTATTGTTGCCCAATGTAATGGCCCCCAATTCGAAAGTCCTGCAGAGATAAATGCATTAGGAAATATGGGTGCTGAGGCAGTAAATATGACGCTGGGACCAGAATCTCGACTAATATCTGAATTATCGATTCCATATGCATCAATTATATATTCAGCCAACTGGGCATCAGGCAGAAATCCAAATGATAACTCAATTACGATAGACCATAATGAAGTTGAGAAATTTGGGCCATTAATTGTTAAAAATATTTCTAAGTGTATTGATTTATTGATTAATAAATATATTTAATGAGTAAAATTGATGACCCTTTGAGCTCTTCGGAGCACATGGACAGGCCATTAAGTGTTGAAGATTGGATTATATCAGGTTTTGGAGGAGAATTAGATGGACTTTGGGGATCAATGATGCAAAGGGTGGCGAGTTTCCATTCCAAGCATTCCTTTTCAAATAAAAATAATAACGGGCATGATATGGGTTATAGAATAGCGTTAACAGTAGAAGAATTAGGAGAATTTTCAGCTGCAATAACAAAAGGTAAATCCAAAAATGAAATATCCGAAGAACTTGCAGATATTTTGATATTGATTTTAGGCCATTCATTAGCATTAGAAATAGATCTAGAAAAAGAATTTCATAACAAAATGGACGTAATTATGACGAGACCTTCAATAAAAGGCGGATTAGGAATTAGAGTAACAAATTATGAGAAAATTAATTAGTTTTTTTTCCATATTGAATAAATTGTCCCATACTCATTTTTTGAATCCTTCAAACATTCTTCTAAAATATGCTCAGTCCAATTTTCGGATTCCCATCTCGGAAATACTACTTTCCCACTATGTTCAGTTTGCACTCTAGTAATATGAATCTCATCCACCAGATTAATAAATAACTCATATATTTCTGAACCACCAATTATCCAACATATGTCGCAGGCTTCAGCATATGCTATTTCTATTGCCCTCCCGGGATACAAAGCAACCTCAGCTCCAATATCTTCCCAATTAGAATTTCTAGACATTACTATGTTTAATCTATCTGGTAATGGCCTTGATTTATTTGGCAAACTCTCCCAAGTTTTTCTACCCATGACTACTGCATTATTGCCAGAGCCCTGTGTTAGATTTTTGAATCTCACCATATCTGTTGATAACCTCCACGGGATAGTATTTCCTTCACCGATTGCATTCGTTAGGTCCATTGCTACAATCATTGAAATTATCATATGTATTCCTCATATTGAGATTGGTGCGGATATCGAGGGATGATGATGATAATCGACAATTTTGATGTCTTCAAATGAAAAATCATCAATGTTAACTATTTCTTCATTTAACTTCAACCTTGGTTGAGGGAACGGCTCTCTATTTATTTGCAACTTGGCTTGTTCTATGTGATTAAGATATAAATGACAATCTCCTCCTGTCCAAATAAATTCTCCTGGCTTTAAATTACAAATTTGGGCAACCATACACGTTAACAAGCTGTATGAAGATATGTTAAATGGCACTCCTAAGAAAGCATCGGCACTCCTTTGATATAATTGGCATGAAAGCTTGCCATCATTAACATAAAATTGAAAGAATGCATGGCATGGCATCAAAGCCATTTTATCTAATTCTCCAACATTCCATGCTGATACGATAATTCTTCTACTATCCGGATTTTCATTTATCATATTAATCGCATCTTTTATTTGATCTATTGGTGCGCCATCATCAGACTTCCATTTCCTCCATTGTTCTCCGTAAACAGGTCCCAAATTTCCATCAGAATCAGCCCACTCATTCCATATTTTGACACCATTTTCTTGAAGATATGAGATATTTGTATCTCCCGATAAGATCCATAATAATTCATGAATCACACTTGGCCAATGTATTTTCTTAGTTGTTATTGCCGGAAATGAATCAGCTAAATTAAATCTCATTTGATGTCCAAAAATGGACATTGTACCCGTTCCTGTCCTGTCTGATTTTTCTTCTCCTTCTTCTAAAATCGTTCGAAGGAATGTCAAATACTGTTCCATGTATTGTAAGCGTCTGCACTGGTAGTCCTTCAACGCTACGGAAATTTGTATTTATGGTGCACCCAATTGTTTCAAATTTTCCATTAATTGATCAGTAAATTTTCTATATAAAAATCTCATTTTTTCATTTCTATCTTCATCATTTGAATTTATAATTTCCAAGATTTTATTTTCACTCATAGAACCTCCATCTTCATGAATAATCCATTGATTAAATGTTATTGGCTCATCTATTTTAACAGATATTTTTTTCCATATTCTAATTATATTGTCTCCTGGAGCCATCATATCTCTAGAGCCAATTATACACATAGGTATTATTGGTATGTCTGGATAACTTGCTGCAATTCTGGCAACACCTGTTTTACCTTTTTGTAAAAATGGGGGTTTGATATTTCTAGATCTTGTTCCTTCTGGAAACAACCCCAAACACAATCCAGAATCTAATACATCTATTGCACGTGCTAATGCATCCGTTCCGCCTGAATCTCTAAATGTTTCAATTTGGCCTGTACTGAGCATTATTGTTCTATTTGGCTCCTTTTTAAAATGACCTTCCTTAGCAAGATAATGAATCGGCCTCATATTGCCCATAATTTTAATGATAGGATCAATATTGGAGGTGTGGTTCCCAACAATTATTACAGGACCGCATCTTGGTATTTTCTCTAATCCTTCAAAATTAACTCTTGTAAAACTTCTTCCAATTATTCTGATATAATTTACTAAAAATTTATATATTTTTGGAGTTTTAAACTCCTTCCCTGTACCTTGAATCTTTATCAAGTTAGACAATTTTATTAGGTTACTTTCCAAACCCCCCATAATTTATCGTATTGCACTTTCAACTTAGCCTTTACTAATGATTCCAAGTACTTCATATCCTAGGCATATTTCCGGAAAGCATGGTTAGACTCGGTGTTAAAGGAGTAATTTTAATTATTATATTCACTATACCAACAGTTTCACCCGTAATGGCTACTGAATGGAAGTCCGATGGATGGATTAAAAATTTAATTGGACCCGAAAGACTAGCCTTAGGTGATGAATTTGGATGCCATGGATTTGAAAATATTGATATTAATGATGAACAATGGATAATTGAAAGTTGTAAAGAATATCTTTCGTCCCAATCTAATTCCTCAAGGTGGGGAAAATATCCTATATCGTTTGGGATAACTTCTGGAGAAATAGATAATTTGACCGAATCTAATCTTCTTAATTCTGGATTCAAAATCATTGGAGATCAATTAACAAATACTCCTAATGAACTTTTTGTAATGGAGAGGAATGGGGGGAGTTTAGAAAAAAATATAGCCAATATTTCATTATTAAATTCTGCAAATAAAGATAGTCTTGTAAGTATATATTGGATAGCTAGAATATATGATATCAAGGTCAGGGAAGATAAAGAAGTTGTAGAATGGTTAGAATCAAATGAAAAAATATGGTATACAACATGGGGAGAATGGTATAATCATAAGATATCAAGTCAATCAATTAATATAAGTAAAGAAAATAATGAACTAACAGTAACATTATCCGTTAGTAATAATTCGTGGCAAGTTCCAGGTAGCATCTCTATTGAGAATACTCCTGAATTAGTTTCTATTAAAGATTCTAATTATGTTGACGTACCAATTCTGAATGAAACAGATCAGAATCTTAAAGTCGGTTGGAGAAATACCGATGATAAAATAATACTAACCATTTCACCAAATGAATCATATACATTAATATTTAAAAATTCAAATTTAAATTCTACAATAAGTAATCCTCTAATTACATTCAATGATTTACACAATGGTGTTACGGTCGTTGGGCATCACGTCAGTAACCTCAGGGAATCTGCTTCCGACTTTTTAAATTCTGAAATATTGTTTACCTGGCTAATAGAAAGATCCTCAGAACCTGATTTTAATTGGCCTATAATAGGAATTGCAATAATCACTCTAATTGCTACTCCAATCGCAATAAAGTGGTTAATACATAAGGACAAATATGATACAACATTAGGTTAGATTAAAAATTACATTCGAATTCTATATCTATATTTTCACTCTTGATATTTTTAATTATTCTTTCTATAGTCTCATCATCTAATTCTTCTGGTGCATGAATGCCTTTCGTAAGCATATCAGGATTATTTAGCCATTCTTCTATGCAAAATACTGTTACTAAACCCGTACATCTAGCCATAGAATGGCCATCATTCGCACCTTCATCAGATATTGTCCATTTCATCATTTCCTCATCATGATTAATCGCTATTATTTCCATCCAAGTAAATTCTTTCACATTTTTATCATATTTCCAGTCTTTTAATAATTGGTTATAATCAAGTGTTCCATCATTAAACTCATCAATGTATTTCTGAATGTGGCCGGGCCATCTAACTGTGAATTCTGATAATTCTGTAGCCGGTATTGAGGTCAATATACTTCTCAATCCATCTGTTAGGAATGCTTCCATCTGCCCCTTATCAGATACTTGGATAACGTGCCTTTCTGATAACGGTTTTAATACTGTGATATTTGAATCTCTAATTACTCTCGCAGGACGTGTATATTCTGCAATAACATCCTTTGGAGAAAATGGTGCCATGTAATTCCAACCTCCTATTTTATCGATTGGATTGCCTCCTACTCTAATTTCCCCAAGTTTAAGTTTACCTAGTCTTCTATGGGCTATGGAGATTAGCATATTTGATAGTCCAGGGGCAATTCCAACATCCCATAATACTGTAGAATTCTTATTATTCTTGATTAAACTATCTGGAGTAATCTCACTAAAGCTCAAATCTACAACTTTTACATTTTGGGCACATAGTATCTTCATTGCCTGATGTCCGATATCTCCGGGTAACATATTGACTATCAAATCAAATTTAGGCATTTTGTTTACATCAACAATTATTTCTAATGCATCGCCCTCTACTATCTTGATGTTTTTAAGTCCAATCAATTGTAAATTTGGAGCAATGTCATGTGCGTAGACTAGATGGCCATTAATGGCTAATCTTTTGGCTACAAATGAACCAACTAGTCCCGTTCCCAAGCAATAAATGGATGCCATTAATTTATCGGAAAAGGTTATCTTTATTGTGTTTAACTGTTCAAATACATCTAATTCATCGATGGTTTGATTTCATATATCATCTACCCGTTGTTATGAGAGATGCAGGCCATATTGATCCCTGGTCATCAGAACAGTCTACTGATTATGATAGAATATCTAATCAATTTGGATTAGACTCAATAGAATTATCTAAAATTCCCAATCCAAATATATTACATAGAAGGGGAATAATTTTCGGCCATAGGGACTTAGATATAATACTAAATTCCATATATAGAAATGAAAAATTCGGAGTATTAACCGGCCTTATGCCTAGTGGCAACATGCATCTCGGGCATAGCATGGTAATTGACCAAGTAAAATGGTTCCAAGAACAAGGAGGAGATGTTACCGTCGCAGTTGCTGATTTAGAAGCATTAGCAACTAGGTCCACTTCGCTTAAAAAAGGTCGAGAAACTGCTTTAGAAGAATACATTATCAATTATGCTGCAATGGGATTAGATCCTAAATCTACTAGTGTTTATTTTCAAAGTAAAAGACCAGATGTCCAACGTCTTGCCTTTACTTTGGGTCGTAAAACTAACATATCAGAATTTGAAGCAATATATGGATTCGGAGGAGATACTAATTTAGCTCATGTCCAAGCACCTCTTGTTCAAGCAGGAGATATTGTTCACCCCCAGATGGAAGAGTTTGGCGGGCTTAGGCCCATTGTAGTGCCTGTTGGAATAGATCAAGATCCTCACCTACGTCTAACTAGGGGCCTAGTTAATAAGACAAATTGGTTCAATGTTAAAACTAGAAAAAATGGAGGCCTTACTGTCGCATTATCAATTCAAAATGATAACTCAGAAATATTTGGAATTTCTAAAGATGGAAAAGTAAACCGTGAAGTTCGTAATAATGTTTTTAATATGATAAAATCATCAATTTCCTCTATTGGGTATGCAGATATAATTTCTAATCCTAAACATGGAACATTAGATATTCCTGGGGCTTCTAATATTGATATCTCGCAATTAAAGTTAAATTTATTACGCTTAGAAAGGAAGATGGGAGGCATGGGGTTCATGCCGCCATGCTCTACTTACCACAGGTTTGCTATCGGAATGACTGGAAATAAAATGTCTTCTTCCAAACCAGAAACTACCATATTTATGAATGATAGTATTACTCAAATGGAAAAGAAAGTCAAGAAAGCATTTAGCGGAGGCCAATCAACTGTTGAAGAGCATAGGCGGTTAGGTGGCGATTGCAGTAAAGATGTTTCATTTCAGTACTTACAATTTTTCTTTGAAAAAGATGATAACGTTTTAAATGATATAAAAAGAGATTATGAAAGTGGTAAAATATTAGCAGGTGAAATGAAAAATATATGCATTGAAAATGCTACAATTTGGCTTAATGATTTATCTGAAAAAAGAGATGAATGGGCTGATAGAGTTAACGAATTTTTAGCACCAGATGCTTTTTAATCCTCGTTTAAATCAAAAACAGGTATGCTAGGCCCAGTTGGTAATTCGGCAATCTCTATTTCATATAAATCTCTAGACTTTGCATCTTCATGAAGAATTTGACTGTGCCCCATTGGATCTAATAATACCATCTCGACCTCTTTCTTCCCATTTTTTATCTCATTTATCTTATCCAATAGAATTAAGCATTTTTCAATATTGTCATCTTTATCTCTTTTTGCTTGTCTTAATATCATTTCAACAATTCCTTTAAATCTGTTAAGGACTCCTTCGATATTGGATATATATCCACTAGAATTCCCTCCAGGCTCTACTTCCAGTCCTATCTCATCTATCTTTATTGTACATGAAGATGATCTAACTACTCTCGTAGACATATGACTAATATCGGAAATTATTATTGACCACGCTCCAGGTTTTTTTCCTTCTGCAGGGATAAAGTCCGTATTTTTCCAGCCACATTCTTCACATAGCATCGTCATTTGAGTGTGCTCCCCAAAGTAAGGGATTTCAGAAATATGAACAAATAATTTTAACCCTTTATCGGCAAAACATATTGGACACGATTGCTCAATTATACTTTCCATAATTTCACCTATGCAGAAACGTGTCCTTCATTTCCATCAAACTTAGAAGGAAGAAGTAAAAGCCTAGATTTACCCAATTGTAATACGGTACCTGATAGGTCAGATTCAACAAATTTACTAATACGTTTTACTGCAATATTTAATTCAGTCTCTCTTTTTATTAACTCCGACATTTCAATTATTACGATATCGCCATCTGAAATCCAATTCAAAATCATTGGCACTCCAGTTAAGTCTTGGAGCACTGCTCGATGTATGATTGTATCATCAGGACTTCTTGGAGTAGGGGGATTGGGATACTTTTTATGTAAGTCATGATACTTTTCACCGGGTTCTAAATCTACATCATTATCAGAGGAATTTGATTCCATTTCAATCCAACGAGGTTCTCTATCCTCATTGACCATAGTACACCGAATGTATTCATTGACTTGACTTCTTCTATCGATACACAAAATTAAATTATTTTATTTATGGTGATTTTGAGCCCCGTCTCCCGTCGCATTCATAAGGGGCCTTATTTCAGTTAGGTTTGCTGGGAACTCNTCCACAGCGGGTGANTTTTTATGGATATGTCTTCTGAAGTAGTAAAAACTGGAACTAGCACTATTGGAATAACTTTTGATGGAGGCGTAGTAGTCGGCGCTGATCATAGGGCAACAATGGGGCATTTCATCGCGAATAAGAGCGTACAAAAAGTATTTCAAATTTCAAATTCTATAGCATTGACAACTGCTGGACTTGTAGGCCATGCACAATCTCTTTCCAGAACATTAGCATCTGAACTAAGATTATATGAATTAAAGCGTGATTCTCCAATGACAGTTAAAGGCGCTGCAACTCTAACCGCCAATATTTTAGTTGGTCGCCCTCATCATGTACAATTACTAATTGTTGGGGCTGACAAGAATGGCTCAAGTGTATATAGTATCGATGCAGCTGGTGGTTCAATACCTGACGTTTATTGTGCAACTGGCTCAGGTAGTCCCTACATGTATGGAGTCTTAGAAGATCAATATCGGGATAATATGTCTAGAGAAGATGCACTAAAGGTAGCCGCTAAAGCACTCTTAGCTTCCGCTCAAAGAGATGCAGCTAGTGGCAATGGTATGGATTTAGCTGTAATTACTCTAGATGATGGTTTCAAATTACTTACAGAAGAAGAAAAAATTAACCTTTTGTCCTCTCTATAATCATATTCCTGCCCTAGTTCTCCTTTTCGAGGTGCTAGTTTAGCAGGCTTGCCTATAGGGACGTAAATACATGCGATTATCGTTAGTCGAAATGAAAAAAAGAATAGCCTCAGTTATACCAAAACATATTGATTATGATGTAGATTTAGAAGCCGGTTCTATTTCCATAATTACCAAAAACCCCTCTTCATTTATTGGTAGTGGAGATAGTTTAACTGTCCAAATTGCAAAATCTATCAAGCGTAGGGTAGTTATACGTCCACATCCAGATATACTTGCGGATGAAACTGCTATACATCAGGCAGTTTCAAAATACATTCCTCCCGAAGCCGGAGTGAATAATACCTTTTTGGATCCAGCATTATCTGAAATTATTTTGGAATGTGATGATCCTTCTTCTGCTGTCGGTCCAAAAGGAATTCATATACAACAATTGAGAGATGAAATTGGATGGCTTGTCAACGTTGTTCGTGCACCTGCTATTGCAAGTAGGACCCAACATGATATCAGAAGGTACAGAAAAGAAATGGCCAGTGACAGAAAAGCATTAATGCGTAAATTCGGGACTAGAATATACAGGCCAAAACGTTCCGGGGAGCCATGGGTTAGAGTAACCGCCCTTGGGTCCTATAGGGAAGTTGGAAGGGCAATGCATTTAGTTACAACAAATGAATCAAAAATTTTAGTTGATTGTGGTGCCAAGCCAACAACCAATAGGAATGAAACTCAACCATTTTTCTCTGCACCGGAATTATTGCCGTTAGATAATTTGGATGCAATTGTAATTACTCATGCCCACGTAGATCATATTGGGATGTTGCCAGTTTTATTCAAATATGGATATAGAGGGCCAGTTTATTGCACTCCTCCAACTAGAGATTTAATGACATTATTACAAATTGATTACATTAAAGTAGCACTCGCTGAAGGTAATGATCCGCCATATTCAAAAGCTGATATTCAGGAATGTATAAAACATACAGTTGATATAAATTGGGGAGACAAAACTGACATATCTCCCGACATTAAAATAACTTTAGAAAATGCAGGCCATATATTGGGGTCTTCTAGCGTATATGCTCAAATCGGTGAAGGAAAATATGAACATAGATTATTATTCTCTGGAGATATAAAATATGAAAAATCATGGCTTTTCGATGCTGCTACAGTCAGATTCCCAAAGGTTGATACTTTGGTAATAGAGTCAACCTATGGAGGCCCAACGAATATACAACCCACGAGGCAACAAGCTAGTCACGAATTACAAGACTTAATTATTGACACTCTAAATAGAGGCGGTAAAATATTCAGTCCAGTATTTGCCGTTGGACGCTCACAAGAAGTGATGATTGCTATTGATGAATTATTTAAATCCGGGAAAGTTAAACCAGTTACTGTATGGTTAGATGGGATGATATCCGAAGCAACAGCCATACATTCCAGCCATCCTAATTTTCTCAACAGAGATTTGAGAAAACAATTATTGAAAGGTGGAGAACACAATCCTTTTAATTCTCCATGGTTCAAACAAGTAGAGTCTCATAAACAAAGAGAATCTATACTTTTGGAAACAAATCCATGTATTGTACTCGCAACTAGTGGTATGATGACCGGAGGTCCAATAGTAGAATATTTCAAGCACTGGGCTCCTGAACATGGTAACACACTCTGTTTTGTAGGATATCAAGCGTCTGGTACTCTTGGTCGTAGACTTCAAGACGGGCATTCTCAAGTTCCATTAATGGATAGGGGGCAAACATTGATGATTGCTGTAAATTGTAATATGGTAATAATTGATGGATTTAGTGGCCATTCAGATAGAAACCAATTGATGGATTACGTATCCGCACTTCACCCTACACCCCGTAAAATTATTTGCCATCATGGCGACTCTCAAACATGTAATGCATTCAGACAAGGTTTAAGGGAGAAATTCAAAGTACAAACATATGCACCAGATAATTTAGAAACACTAAGGCTAGCATGAATTACAGTATTGGAATATCATAACCAAAAGATACTGGATCTATATTTTCATTATCTATTTCACCGGCTTCATCATCCCAATCTTTTTCTTGTTTGTATAATTTCAGTTTTTCTGTATTCGGGGCTAATCCTATTGCTAAAGGTAAAGGCGCCAGAAGTAAGTAACTCCAAACTTGAGTTGTAAGGGAATTATTAATCATAAAATTGTATATTGAAAATAGTATTAAAATTAAGGAAAATATCACTCCAATAACGGCCCTTAATGAAGTCATGTTATGTAACCGAGAGAAGACTACTTCAATAAACCAGTCTAAATTTGATTATTTTTCAGGCAATTTATTGAACTAATAACTATTCAGATTGACATGGAATCTACTTGGTTATTAATTAAATGTATTTGTGGCCATAATTTTGGTATAAAAAAAGGTAATAAAATTGGGTGTTCCAGATGTTCAAAAAATAATGAATATAAAATTATTAAAAACTTTTCATCTTCTATAGATCTTGGAATGGCTGTAGCTTTAGCAAATGCACCAGAAGAAATAAATCATATAATAAATAATAAATTAAAAAAATCTGAGAACAAAAAATATAGTTTGAATTCAAATGAAGGAAGTAATATGTCAAAATATCAGATTATGATGAAGAGTGCCACATCAAATGAAGGCGTCTTAAAGTTAGATAAATTAGTCAGTATCCTGAAAAAGAATTTCATAGAAGATGTACTTGCAGAGGACCTCATTGCAAAGTCTGAATTTGAGGGACTAATTATGAGATCAGCACATAATGAATGGTCTTGGCTCTAGTAACCTTCATGACATATTGGCCGTTGGACCGGATTACCACAGGGCCTGTGGGTTAGTCTGGTCTATGCTTGTTCGTTTGGGACGAACAGACTCTGGTTCAAATCCAGGCAGGCCCACCATAATTTATGCACCAAGCTAAGCAGAGCTATTTGCTAGCAGTGTCTCAAGTTTTTTACGGGAATTAATCAAATTAATGTTGTTTTGTTCCCACCTAATGGGAATCCAAATTGGAGTCAAATCTGTAACTGTTCTCATCCATAAACACTATCTTTATGAATAATAATCAATTCAGAAATACGGTGGATGGCAATTTAACGTTTTCTTTCAGGGTCTCGTTATCACGCTCGCCATCTGCCACCTAAATGTTCTAAATATGAAATTAATTTTGCGAAGTCTACGTATATTTTAAATGATTATTCTCTACAATTATTGCTAGGACTTAAGGATGAAGTGCTCACATCGCGACATGCCCGGACAAAAAACCGGGGGCCGGATATGTCCGGGTGGATTGTTTAGTTATGTTTTCGTCCGCTTGATATTCGGTTCCCATTTTAATTAGATATTCTTTTTATGGCATTTATATCAAAATGAGATACTGCTATTTTTAATGCTTCCTCGATATCAAACCAACGTACTTCTTCAATTTCACCTTCTTTCGGATTAATATTTTCAATCATAACATTAGAATTACTTCTGTATGTAAATGAGACCCAATTAATCCCATCTTCATTAAAAATTTCTTGTTGAATTAATGAATTATCGTTCCCTGTTTTTATATTTCCAGATTCTCCCATAGGGTCGGATATGTTGATGATTATCCCCAACTCTTCCAACACTTCTCGTTCAGCCCCTTCTCTTGGATGCTCTCCGTAATTTACAAACCCACCTGGTAATGTCCAATATCCTGTAAAAAATCCTCTTGAGGATTTCGCCATTAATATTTTATTTTCATCATTCAAAATAATTACTTTACTGACTATTCTNTGTATTGTTCTATAGATGCACTCTCTTACTATTGGATGAACTACATTATCACTTATTGCATTATCTTTCCATGCCCAATGTTCTGGCCAACTTATTTTGGGCTCCCCTATAGTAATTTTATAAGATTTCATTCCAATAATAATCACATTATTTCTTATTTTTTTATATGGTATCTTTAATTTTAGGACTTCATCATATGTTGGTAATCTAAGTAAATAATCTTCCGATGCTAGTATTCTACCTTGCTTTGGTAATTGTGGCCCATTACCTTTACCATCTACCAAAAGTATCTTACCATCATGCTCTAGATAAATATATTCAATATTTTCAAGCATAATTATTCCAATTTCTCTTAATAACCCAATATATCTTTTAATTGTTCTTTGTAAAAAGTACCAGAACTCTGTAAACTATTCTTTTCTGATTCCTGTAATTCTAACTCAATTATCTTTTCAATTCCATTTTTTCCTAATATGACAGGAACTCCAATGTATATATCTTCCATTCCATATTCTCCACTGAGATAAGCGCTGCATGGTAATAATCTTCGTCTATCATTGAGAACCGATTCTGCCATAATGGCAGCTGCACTACCAGGGGCATAAAATGCGCTACCACGTTCTAATAATTTTACTATTTCTCCACCACCACTAGCCGTTCTTTCACTAATATCATTTATTTCTTCTGTTGATAATAGTTGAGTAATTGGTATTCCTCCAACTGTGGTATATCTTGGTAATGGGACCATAGTATCTCCATGCCCCCCTAGGACCATTGCTTGTACATCTTCGTTACTACACCCAATTGCATCTGAAACAAAATGAGTCATTCGCGCGGAATCTAAAATCCCTGCCTGACCGATTACTCTATTGTGTGGAAAACCGGTTACTCTTTGCATATGATAGGTCATTAAATCTAATGGATTGGTCACCATAATAATTACAGAATCAGGAGCATATTCTTTAATCCCTCGTCCAACTTGAGATATAATGTCTGCATTCTTTCCTATTAGGTCCTCTCTGCTCATGCCAGGTTGCCTAGGAAAACCTGATGTCACAACTACTACATCTGATCCTGCAATATCTGAATAATCCTTTGTCCCAGTAATCTTACCATCATAATTCAACACTTGCCCACCTTGACTCATATCTAATGCCTTACCTTTTGCAAATCCTTCATAAATATCTAAAAGTACAATATTTCCAATTTTTCTCTCAGCCAAAACAAACGCACACGTTGCTCCAACATTGCCTGCTCCAATAACTGCTACTTTTCTTGATTCTCTCGCCATGGTATTCTCTAGTAGATACGATTGAGCCATAGGACTTAGCCTTTAGGAATTTTGATGTAGGAATTTAGGACGGGGAAATATTCATTTATGATTATTTTATAATATTTACATGGAAACTAGAAGATCGGCCTTAATGGGGATATTATTAGTAGGTTTTATTCCCTCCATATCTGTAATATTCGGTATTAAAATATTAGAAGATGAATTATCTTCACAAGTTTTATTTATTGTATGTAAAATTATGATATTTGTTATTCCGACTATTTGGTATATAAAAATTGATAAAAATCCTATTTCTTTTATTTTTCCTTCTAAAGAAGGGGTAAAATTTGGAATTATAACAGGCATTACAATGTCCTTGATTATATCTTTAACTTGGATAATTTTTGAAAATAGTATCGATCTGATATATATGGTAGATACTTTGGACGCTAAAGGATTATCCAATCCTAAAATTTATTTTGCTGGCATGATTTATTGGATTTTCATAAACAGTTTATTAGAAGAATATGTATTTAGATGGTTTATAACTACAAAGTCAAGTATTTTATTTAATAATGATAATGCTGGAATAATATTCTCGGCATTATTATTCACCTTACACCATACTCTAGCTTTGCATTATTTTGGGTTCCTTTGGTGGCAGACATTTCTAGCTTCAATTGGATTATTATCAGCAGCTGCAATATGGTCAATGCTATATCTGAAATATCGTTCAATTTGGGTTTGCTGGATTTCCCATGCTATATGTGATATCGTAGTATTTTATATTGGATATTATATATTATTTCAATAGTGCTATCTATGATTGTACTCTAAATGCCGGCGGTTTCAATAAGTATTTACTTTTGGGCGTAAATATAATTTGTCAGCCACTTGTGGATTAATTGGAGGGATAGCAATGAGACTAGGAATTTTAAAGGAACCAGAAGGTGAAAATAGAGTTGCAATAGTACCTAATTCTGTAAAAAAACTAATAAAAAATGGATTTAAAGTATATGTTGAATCAGGGGCTGGGATTCTATCTAATTATTCTGATGAACTATATTCTAATCAAGGGGCGATTGTCAGTAAAAGAGAAGATGTTTTATCGTGTGAATTATTAATAACAATAAGAATATTGAAAAAAATTGAACTACGCAAAGGAATGATGCTAGCATGCGTAGCAGATCCATTTAGACAGCCGGAAATGATTCAAATGTGTATGGATTTGGATGTAACTTTATTTTCTATGGATATGATACCACGTCGACTATCAAGGGCTCAATCAATGGATGTTAATTCTAGTCAAGATAACCTCGCAGGATACAAAGCAGTCCTTTTAGGGGCTTCTTATGTTCCAAAGGGAATTCCTATGATGACTACATCTGCAGGTACTATTAGGCCTGCTAAAGTAGTTATTATGGGTAGTGGAGTAGCAGGATTACAAGCCATTGCGACTGCAAAAAGATTGGGTGCGATTGTTTATGCATCAGACGTTAGAAAATCTGCTGCTGAACAAATAGAATCTGTAGGTGGAAGATTTATTGAAGTAGATGGAATGGATGATTTTGAAGATGAATCTGGGTATGCTAAACCCCTTACTCCAGAATTTATTAAAAAAGTTAATTCAACTGTTTGCCAAGTAGCATCAGATGCAGATATCATAGTTACGACTGCTAGAATTTTTGGTAGACCTGCTCCAATAACAGTGCCTAAATCTGCTATTTCTAAATTTAAATCGGGAGCGGTGGTTGTCGACATGAATGCAGATGTTGGCGGAAATTGTGAACTAACAATTCCGGGTGAAATAATTACATCAGAGAATGGAGTAATAATTGTTGGAACTTCAAATTTACCTGGTACAGTTGCAAATTCAGCAAGTATGTTGTACTCCAATAACCTTACAAACTTTATAATTTCAATATTTGAAGATGGTAAGATACAACTCTCTGAAGATGATGATATTTTAGTAGGCGCACCAGAAGGATCTGACTTTCATATATCAGGAATGGGTGGAGTATTAATATGTACTAATGGTGAAATTCATCCTAAACAATCTAAGTTAGGGGGTTTAATTAAATGATTACAGAACTCGAAATAATAGGTTCCATAACTCTATTTGTACTAGCAATATTCCTTGGTTTTGAATTGATTACAAAGGTTCCTTCGATGTTGCATACTCCATTAATGAGCGGTGCAAATGCAATATCTGGAATTAGCGTTGTCGGGGCTTTAATTGGCGCAAATGTTGTTTTTGATGGAGGAGATACTCAATTATCAGGTATCTTGGCATTCGTTGCAATAGTACTAGCGATGATCAATGTTATCGGTGGTTTTGTAGTTACTAACAGAATGTTAGTGATGATAGCTGGCAAAAAGAAAAGGGAGGATTAGTTATGATTGGTGATTGGGTTTCAATAGGTTATCTCATTTCTGCTACTCTTTTTATATTTGGATTAAAGAATTTGGGCCATCCAAAAACTGCACCAAGAGGGAATAGATTAGGTGCAATGGGAATGGCAGTAGCAATTTTCACTACAATACTAGAAATGAATTTACTTGATGAAGGAATTATTGGATGGGAATTAATAATTTCTGGTTTAGTAATAGGTTCCGTTATAGGTTACATAATGGCTATTAGAGTAGAGATGACTGGAATGCCAGAATTAGTTGCTTTATTCAATGGATTCGGTGGTGCTGCATCTGCATTAGTGGCATTATCAGAAAGTTGGAGATACATGTATGAAAATGATATAGTTCCTAGTGGATTGGAATTAGCAGTTATTTATGTCGCAGCTGGATTATCTGCTCTTGTTGGATGGATGACTCTTACTGGTTCGCTACTAGCAATGTTCAAGCTAAAGGGTGGGATCAGTATTTTTGGTAAATGGTATCGAACTCCAACTTGGGGTCCATCTTGGTTAAATTTTGTAAAAGTATCATTGTTCCTATCATCATTAATCCTGATATGCATGTCAATTAAGGATCCTACGAATGAAAATGTATTATGGGCAATTATAATAATTTCTTGCGTCCTTGGTATATTGATTGTTCTACCAATTGGTGGTGCAGATATGCCAGTTGTCGTTTCATTATTAAATTCACTATCCGGAATAGCAGCAGCATTTACAGGATTTATTATATCTAACAGTGTATTAATTGTAGCAGGTTCCTTAGTGGGAGCATCAGGATTAATTTTGACATTTATAATGTGTAAAGCAATGAATAGGACATTACCAGATGTTCTCTTCAAATCATTTGGAGGTTCTGAAAAGGCCACTCTTACTAGGACAAAAGTCGGTTCAGATGCTGAAGAAGTAGTTATGATGATTGATGGTGCCCAAAAAGTAATAATTGTTCCAGGCTACGGTATGGCAGTAAGTCAATGTCAACATCAAGTAAAGGAATTCGCTGATTTATTAAAAAGTAAATTTGATACTGAGGTAAAATATGCTATTCATCCAGTTGCTGGAAGAATGCCAGGACACATGAATGTATTACTTGCAGAGGCTAATGTCCCATATGAACAATTAATTGAGATGGAAGAAATTAATCAAGAATTTTCTGAGTGCGATATGGCAGTAATTATTGGTGCAAACGACACATGTAATCCAGCAGCACGTAGTGGAGTAGGGCCCTTAGCAGGTATGCCAATAATCGATGCCGACAAAGCTCGTTCTGTAGTCATAATAAAGAGAAGCCTTTCAGTTGGATATGCTGGTGTTGATAACGATCTATTTTATGAAGACAAGACGATGATGCTTTTCGGAGATGGTAAAGCAATGATGAATAATCTCAATTCTGCACTTAAGGATTTATGATATAATGGATAATTATGAGGTCCTCTTCTAGTAATAGTTATGTGGCATTGGCTCTCGAAAATGAAATAGGTGATGCGATGAAGCAGGCTATGAAAAGATCCAGTATTGTAATTTTAATTATTGGATTATTAATTATGCCAGTATTTGGTATGAGTGGAGGACCATCTGCTCTAAATTCAGATGAAGAACTTACAGTAAAATATGGATGTTCATGTCATAACAATGGCGCCACCTCTGCTCGAGTAGTAGTAATGATTACGGGNGTTCCAATTATGTATGATACAGATTTGACATATGACCTTACTATAACTGTTGCCGATTCTTTGACACTATCTGGTGGTAATGGTAATGTTAAAGCGGGCTTTTTACTTTCATCCGATGCAGTGGGTTCATTTTCTTGGGAAGATAGTGAAGATATTAGACAAGCAGAAGATCGAATAGATGATATATCTCATTCAGAAACTGACTCCGATGGGATTTGGGAAATTAAATGGACAGCTCCTTCAGAAGATGTTGGGCAAGTAAATTTTTGGTTAGCAGGAAATTCAGTCGATGGGGCTGGAATTCCAGATGAGAATGATTATTGGAATTTACTCTCTTTCTCAATAAATGCACCGGGCACTATTTCTACTGATGAATCAAACTCCACACTCCAAACAAGAACTATTTCAGTTGGCGATTATGATTCACTTTTCGTTTTAGAGATAACTGATGAACAAATTGAACAAGAGAAACAAGATGCACTTTCCCAAAAAATGTTCACACAAGGTAATCTGTTCTTCTGGACAAGTTTGGTTGCATTGATAGTTGGCGGAGTACTCCAAAGGGAAATACTAGAACGAAGATATGGAGAGGGACCTGAATATCTGGCAAAAGAATTAGCCTATCCTGAAGTATTAAGGAGGATTACATATACTTTTGTTTCATTCTATCTTGGATTTAGGTGGTTAATAAATGATGCAACTTTGGAATTCCCTCCCCAAGCATTAGTTGGTGAAGATGCCGGAGTTACTGATTTAACTTACTTTATTATTGGTTCAATGTTCTTTATTAGCGCATGGTCGGCGTATGGCGTTTACCGTACAATAAGATCAGCTTCAACGGAACCTAAGGTAAAGGATATTTTGTGATATGGTTGTTTTAGTATCCAAAGATAATAAAAAGTCAGTTAATCAACACTTACATGAGTTGGTTTATTTATTGAGGTTAAATCTCACACTATTTATTATTTTTTCCTTTTTATGGGCATTTTTTATTGAGGATATAATTTCACATTGGATAAATTCTTTAAATATTTTAAATATTAATTCAAAACTTAATATCTATGGCCCATATGAATGGATTGAAATTCAATGGTCAATGATATTTGTGTTATCATTAATTTCCGTTATGCCCTTTCTATCATATTCAATCTTTAAATTTTTCAAAAATGGGCTTCTTCCAAGTGAAAAAACTTGGCTGTCTATATTATTATTCATAAATCTTGTAATGGTTCCTGTATTATTATTGTCAATATGGTTCATCATTTTACCCAATGTTATTAACGAATTATCAGCACATGCCTCAATTTATGGAATAGATAATCGTTATGATGTAACTACTATTTTTAGATTTACGATGGGAATATCCTGGATTTTTATAATATTTTCATTCAGTACAATTTCAATAAGCTTGGCACGATTATTAGGCTTATTTGAAAGTAATAGTAATTTCTTAAATGAAAAGATTATTTTATTATCTACTAGTTTAATAATTTTATCTCTACCAAATGAATTCGAGGGTTTAAAAATAATAATCGCAATTTTAATTATCTCAATCGCAAACTTATTTTCTCATACTATTCCTAATTATCCAATAGGTAGAAGGTTATATGCTGTACATGAACGTATATCCAGTAAAGGTAATTCTGAAAGGTTCTCTATTATAGATTGTAATTGTGAGGGGGCATGTCCCAAATTTCCAACAAACTTCCAACCATCAGGAGTTGCAATGCCAAAATGCAGCGCTATTTGCCTAAATGGAGAAGAACAAGATAAATTAATTGAAATGGTAATTGGGCATAATATATCTCAAATAATAATTACTGGCTGTAACGGCCTTCCTCTTCCTAATAACTTTAAAAATATCTTAGAGATTAATAATTGTAAGATATTAGGTCTAGAATGGATGGATTCAGAATTTTCTGACGATGAAATGTGGAAATTAAATACTTTACGCGATTCTATATCTTGACAAACATCATAACAATTAATTAAAATCTTACATCATCTAGGGCGTCATATGAACAGGGTCAGAGTAGTGCTTGCTATTCTTCTCATATTTGGAGGAATGTTCGCTCAATTAAATTCTGAATATATCCAAAGTAGATTGGAATCAAATGTTACGGATGATGAAAATAGTTTGATTCCAATCCAAGAAGATGAAGAATGGCTAGTTTTGAAAATAGAGTTCACTGATAATTTTTTTGATGAAAGTTTACTTTCTGATTTTTTTGAAGGTGAATTTTCTGCAACATCATACATTAAATCTATCAGCTCAAAGTCAAATCTAAATGTAACTATTATCGATGAAGTATGGCATACTGATCAACCTGAATCATTTTGGGGGGAAGATTCTGATGTTGGAAGGGATGTAACAAATAATAATGGCGTCCAAGATTTAGTAAAAGAAGCTGTTAACGGACTATTAACTAATATTGATTTATCAAAATGGGACTTCAATAATGACGGGATAGTGGACCGTCTACTGGTCATCCACTCAGGCAATGCTCAGGAGTCTAGTGGAATAACTTCATCAATATGGAGTCATTTTTCTGGAATTGATGAACCAATAGGAATATCTAAATGGTCAATAGAGCATTACACAATTGTTTCTCTTTCATCAGGATTAGGAACGATAATGCATGAGATGTTACATCAAATGGGGGCAGTAGATCTATATGATGTCCATAGTAATTCACCTTCTTCTAATTGGAATGGATTGGGTATTTGGGATATAATGGCTGGTGGTAACTGGAATGGCGATGGGAAGATACCCTCTCTCCCAAGTGCTTCAACTTTGGAATTAATTGGGGCAGGAAATTCTATTAATATAGTTCCTAATGAAGACTCTTCAATACTTTTAACTCCTATCTCCGAAGGTGGACACACCATTAAAATTCTAATCTCGCCAAGTGAATCAATAAGATTGTCTGTAAGATCTAATGGTTTTGACAGCTCCCTACCTAGTTCAGGTTTATTGGTTGAGCACCAAGATTTAGATAATGGTAATTTAGATTATAACCTAGTTAATACTGATCCAAAGGTAGCGTGGCTGAAGATTATAGAAGCAGATGGCAATGATGCATTACAAAGAGGAAGAAATATGGGTGAGGCGGGTGATTTATTTTCAAATGGAGAATCATTCGGTAACAAAGGAATTTATATTAGGGATAATCATGGTCGGTTGGTAACTTGGACAGCAACAATAAGTAATACTAATTTAGATGAAAATGGCAATGTTGTCAATATGACCATTAATTTTGAAAATTATAAAGATAATTCCATCGACATATTAACGCCTAGAAGTCCAATTCAATTATTATCAAATGAGATAGCTTATATCGATATAATGTCCAATAAATCATGCGATTTAAATTTGAATGTTACATACAATGGAATCAAACATTTCGATAACTACGAAATTAATCCTGGCTTCAATAAGGTTCCTTTACTAAATTATTCTTATTTAGATCGAAGTAATGGGCAATTAAAAGGATATATTGGTTGTAATAATTCACCATATATTGATATTGAAATAAATTGGATAAAAATTGGCCATAAATTAATATTAGATGAATTAGAACTAATAATTCCCTGGGATGAAGATTCTATCGTATCAATATACCCTCAATATATTGGAAACGAATCTAGAATTTATTCTATTTCGGTCTCCGGTGCAATTAGTAGGATATCAGAACCTATTACCCAAGGTCGATTATATCCCGGTGAACCAATAATTCTTGAAGTATCACCTGATGGGTTATTGGAAAGTGGAATGGTCGCCAAAGGAGAATTGATATTCATAGATGGTAATTCACTTGAACAAAGACTGCCCATCATACTACAAGCAGAATCTCCATTTATTGGTGAAGGATGGTTACCTTGGATATCTCAACCAGGTAACGGAGTATTTTTAATTTCTATTTTACTTGCATTATCTCTACTTACAAATAAAAGCAAAAAGCAAAATAATTAGCGTTTTGTTGGATTATTCCATCTGGAATCAGCCGGTGGACGTGTTATAGAAATATAATTCCAAATATCTTTTTTAATGGGATATAACCATTTTTTATTGACTCCTGCTGCTAATCTGGATGAAAGGCATGCTTCTTCCCAATTAATTGGTCCATTATTTGGATGAACTACGAGCCAAGGAGCATGATCTTCGCCTAATGCAGTATCATAACATCTCCATTTAGATCCATATTTAAATCCGGGCCTAGGATGTAATCCTCTGTTAATCAAATCTAATTTTATACTAGTAGATATGTCAATTTCTCCACCTTCTTCTGATACGAAATAATTGAGTATATTCTGCATATCTTCATCTATAATTCTACCACCTGAATATGGTATGCCAATATTTTCCCATGCCCATTCACCATCATGTGGCATAAAGATATTACCATTTGATAATTTAATGGAACCCTGTATTTGATTAATTTCAATATAATCATCCTTCTTGGGAATAGGTATATCTCCTTTTGGATTTAATATTTGGATTCTATATGTGACTACTGCTAATTCATTATCTACAATTAATACTTCTGCAATACGTTCATTTTGAGTAACATTTTCACACCATTGATATAATTCTTTAATATTCAATTGGCAGGAAGAGTGAAACCAGCGAATTTCAGATATAGGTTTTTCATTTCTAGGATGATGGTCTGATGGCCATCTAAGTCCCCACGATTCACTTTGAATATTAAAATTAAAATTTAATGAATTTTCAGATAACATTATTTTATTCCCTGGTTTTCTTAAAGATTCTAATATAGTATATTCTTCAATCAAATCGGGATTTAATTTTAAACATTCAGTAATCCAATTCTCACTTGGTAAATCTATATTCCTATGCTCATTACAGAATAACATTTCTGCATTAGTTAAAAATATCATATCTTCAGACATTATGCGTCCTATGGCGGACTTATGCCATAACCTATTTGCTGCTGAACCTTCATAGTGGACTCCACTAGCATCCCGATTCATGATTTCGGGTAATAGTATAGGATTTTATACCGTCGGTTAACCCAAATATGAACAGTGATAACATCTACGGAGGTTTGATGACAATGAATGCGNAGCAAGATATTCAATACAAAACTCTTCTCAGGTTAAGATCTCTTTTGGATAATATTAATAATTCTAAAGTTACATTAATTGGCGATATTATGTTGGACAGGTATTATCATGGTTTTGCTAATAATTTGAACTCAACAGCCCCAGTCCCAGTTATTAAAATAATAGATTCTTATGAATCCCCAGGTGCTGCGGCACATATAGCATTGGGATTAAATTCCCTTGGTATGTCTATACAATTATTTTCTTGTGTGGGTGATGATGCGGAAGGCGATAAAATCCTCTCCACATTATCTGATGAAGGGATTGATATATCAAATATTATGAAAATTCCTAATCGCAAAACATTAACGAAAATAAGATTTTATGGCAGTAGGGAAAGTCTACTTAACAATAGTCAAATATTACTACAGGCCGACAGAGAAGCCTTAGAGCCCCTTTCTATGGAAACTTCTGATGAACTTGTGGCTAGGGCAAAATTAAATTTAGATAATAGCAGTGCGTTAGTTATTTCTGATTATGACAAAGGAGTAGTTTCAACAAAAGGAGCTATAGAATTAATTAAAATAGCTAATTTAAAAGATATTCCGATTATAGTAGACCCAAAGTTAACAGGTCTAGAGAAAAGCAGGAATGCTACAATAGTACTTTTTGAAATAAGGGGTCTAGAATTACTTCAAAGAAGATTAGTTTTAGAAGATAGTGCTCAAACCGCACAGAATTTAATATCAGAATATGGCTGGAATTCGTTATTAGTTTTAGGAGGGATAGAGGGGATGACATTGTACAGATTAGACGAAGTTCCAATTTTCTTTCCTTGTAATGCTACTTTCACAGATCAACAGATAGGCCTGCATGATGCAGCAGCAGCAGCCTTAGCAGTTTCCCTAGGAAATGGCTTTTCATTATTAGATTCCGTAACTCTCGCATCAGCCGCATGTGATTGTATTCTGTCTGCTACTGCCTCAAAAGAATTTATTTCAAAAGATGGCTTATATTTATGGCTGGATGAACTATCATGGCGCATGCGAATATCTGAAAGGTAATTCACTCAATAATCCATTGGGTTCAATAATAATAGCATAGGCCAGTAACCAGTGAGAATCGTTAGTTTCGTACTTATTTTGATTTTTATTAATCCTCTATCTTTTGTTATTGGCAATGCCGATGCCGAAACAAATAATTACTATAATTTTGGATTTTATGATTCCGAACCAGTTACTTCTCAAGATAATTTTACTGTTTCAGGTTACCTAAATTCAGAACTTAATCAAACATTCATATCTTGGTCAATTTCAAATTTTGGAAGTATACTGGATTCAAATTCATTCGAATTTTATGGAACTGAAAAGATTAATTCACTTTATAATTATGATTGGAAAATTGAAATTAATCCTATTAATTTAGGAATATGTACTTGCTTAATCACTATATCTACAGGTATAAATGAAATATTAACCATAAGTAAACCAATTTTCATCATGGATGGTACAATCTTAAATGATTCAAAAACTAAACCAGCCATTTCAATTTTATCTCCTATGGATGATTTAATTTACACCAATGAATTAATAATATCTGGTTATGCTTGGAACTATGATGCCACTATTCCTAATGTATCGTGGTCAATCAATAGTGTATATTTGTTAGAAGGGCAAATGACTTGTCAGTTGGAATTTATAGAATTATCTAATATTTCAACAAGGCTAATCGACGATGGTCCAGAAGTTCATCAGAATTCTTTTAATATAGATGTTGATATTAGTCCTTTTGATGATGGATGGCATTCATTATACGTCTGGTCTCACGACAGTATAGAATCTAATTTAATTAATTCAGAATTAAAATGTATTCCAATAAAAATTGATAATGATTCTCCAATAGTCGTTATCAATTACCCGGGTATTTTAGATTATAATTTTACTCAGGAATCCATGATTCCCGAAATTTCATTACTTGAAAATTCCCCCAGATTATCATTTGATGGGAGTGTATCAAATGATCCCTTTTGGGGAAGAAATGGACTTTCATTTGTTTGGACATTAGTAGAAATCATTCCCAATATATATAATGATGATTACAATGTTGAAGTAATTGAAATTATTAGCGGTATTGATGAAAAAGTTTTTTCATTGACTACAGATAATTCAGGTTTTTTTAGACTTACATTGTCTGTATCAGATTTGTCTGGAAATATTGATAGTAAAGATATTCACATTCTTATAACAAACTTAAATCCTATAGCTAAACTAAAAATAAATGGCCAAGATGTTATGGATGGAGACNATATTGTACTATCAGATTTTAATGAATTAATCTTGGATGCAACAAATTCAAGTGATACTGCTAATGACATGGAATCATTGAATTGCATATGGAAAGTTAATAATATTCCATATTATGAAGATTGTTACAGAAAATTTATTTGGCCAGAATCCGTAACTAATGATAAATTCATACTTACTTTAGAAGTATCTGATAATGATGGCCTTATTTCTCATATATCTATAGCAGTATTATCTGATGAACCAAATAATAATGGATATTACATGATCTTATTATTGATTATCTCTATAATTTTTGTATCATACGCTTTTTATAAAAGATTTAATGTACTTGAAGATAATATTCCAAAGTGGTAAATTATTGTATTATAAATAGATGAATAATCCTATTAATGGTTGTATTATGGATTGAATGTTAAACATGGCGTCAATACCATTTTCCATTGAGGAATATATTAATCGGCAATCTAGGTTTCACTCTAAACTTCCTGAAAATAGTATAGTAATTATACCTACAAATCCAAATTGCACAAGATCTAATGATACTAATTATCCCTTCAGAGGAAATTCCTACATGTTATATCTTTGTGGGTGGTATGATCCAGATGCTGTTTTTGTTTCCCATAATATTGATGGTCAATGGATCACCTCGTTATTTGTACAGCCCAGTGATACCAAGGCAGAAATATGGGAAGGTAGGAGGGTTGGCGTAGTAAATGCTAGCATCAATTGGCCCGTTGATGAAGCATATCCAATAACTGAAATTGACCATATAATACAAAAAAATTTAGAAAAAAGTAAGAATGTATTTATTATACAAGGGCTAAATAAACAACTAGATGATATAATTCTTGAATCACTTACGAATAAATCAAGATCCAGAAATAAAACTGGAAATGGCCCTAGGAGTGTTAGTGATCCATCTTATTTGTTAGATGAAATGAGATTAATTAAATCTAAAGAAGAAATAAATAAGATGCAAATATCATGTAATTTAGCTTCTAAGGCCCATATTAAAGCGATCACATCCTCGAAGCCAGGAATTGGTGAATGGGAAATTCAATCAATAATTGAAGGACATTTTATATCTAATCTTAGTGAAATTAGTTATTCATCTATAGTGGGAGGNGGTTCAAACGCTACAGTCTTACATTATAAAAATAATAACTGTGTAATTAATGATGGGGAATTAGTACTTGTTGATGCAGGATGCGAAATAGATGGGTACGCCTCTGATATTACAAGGACATGGCCAATAAATGGAAAGTTTACAAAAGAACAAATTGAGATATATGAAATTGTTCTTGAAGCAGAAATCGCTGGAATTAACGCATGTGTTGTTGGAAATTCTTGGCTATCATCGCACCATGCATCTTCAAAAGTCATTGCTGAAGGATTAATTAAACTAGGAATATTGAATTGTAGTTTAGAAGAAGCTCTTGGGCAAGATTTAGACGGTCCTTATCGTAATTTTTTCATGCATGGGACCAGTCACTCACTGGGACTTGATGTTCATGATGTAGGAGTAACATCGCCCAATGGAGAAAAAGATGGGAGAATTCTGGAGGATGGAATGGTTTTAACAGTCGAACCGGGACTATATTTTGCTGATTGGCGTACGGATATTTCTATTCCAAGTAAATATGCAGGAATAGGTATAAGAATTGAAGATGATATTTTAATTACTAAAGATGGTCCAGTAATATTGACATCATCTTGTCCCAAAAGTATTATAGAAATTGAATCTTTGATGAATAAAAGAAGCTGATTGTATGGCTAGATGGAGAGATATTCTTAATTCCCAACTTGCAGTAAATCCTCCTAGACTAACTGTTGAGGATGCTGAAGAATTATATGATTATGCTGATTTAAATGAGCTAATGAGTACCGCTTTAATGAGAAGGCGCTCAATTGTCCCAGGTGATGAAATAACATATTTAGTAGATAGAAATATCAATTATACAAATATTTGTACTATAAATTGTCATTTTTGTTCGTTTTTTAGGCCACCCGGACACAAAGAAACGTATACCCAAACAATAGATGAAATTAGTAATAGAATATCAGAATTAGAACTAGTCGGGGGGTCTAGAATATTGATGCAAGGAGGAGTAAATCCAGATTTAAAATTGGATTATTATCTTGATTTAATTTCGGAATTAAGAATTCGCCACCCTGATATAGATTTAGACTGTTTTTCTCCTATTGAGATCGAAGGAATTGCTGAAGTTTGCAATATAACAACTTTGGAGGTATTAAGCAAACTAAAATCTGCTGGCCTTCATGGATTACCGGGAGGTGGGGCAGAAATGTTAGTTGACGATGTTAGATTAGACGTTTCTCCAAAAAAAGGCGATTCATCAAATTGGTTAAAAGTTATGAAGGAAGCCCAATCATTAAATTTAATAACATCTGCAACCAATGTAATAGGTTTTGGTGAAACTAATAGACAAAGGATATTACATATGGATGTAATTAGGAAACTACAAGACGAAACTATGAAACAAGAGTTAAATGGTTTTACTTCTTTTATATCGTGGCCAGTACAATTAGAAAATAATGTGTTTGGAAAAAAATCTATAAGAAAAAATATTAAAAATGTGGGGTCAGGTCCAAACGATTATTTGAGACATATAGCTGTATCTAGGATGTTTTTTGACAATATAATGCATATTCAAGCATCATGGCCTACGATGGGCTTAGGTATAGCGCAGATGGCATTCTTTGCAGGCGCAGATGATGCAGGATCAACTATGATGGAGGAGAATGTAGTTTCTGCATCAGGCACAACAAAGACTGAAGCTAATGAAGGGGAATTGCAACAAATAATAATTAGGGCAGGTTTTAAACCCATAAAACGTGACTCAAAATATAATTTATTACCGACTAAAATTCTACAATCTAGGGAGATATATTCTATAATTCCATCACGAATCTAATAATTAGCTACTTCAATTCGCCCACTTCTTACTGGCATAATTGGAATCATTAAGTTCGATTTGTTTGTAGACATAGTTACAGGGCGAATCCATTTTAAATTTGTTCCATCTATTCTTGTAGCATCTATGATTAATTCCCAATGAATTGTTATCAAAGAGGAATATATTGATCCGGGCCAAAAATTATCTGGACCATTAAGAGTTATTTCATTTCCAATTTTAATATTTTTCACCCAATTTCCTGAATCCAATACCCTTAAGGAATCTAACATCAAAACTCTACCGTGCGTTAGAGTCATAGGCATCGCTTCTCCAACTCCTGTGCCCAAATCGTCACCTGTTGATATTCTTTTTTCAGGTAGTTTTGTAGACATTCCTGGAGAAGGTTGTTGACCTTCATTCATTTTTAAAGCTTTAAGCACATTCTTTCTTTCAGGAACTGCCATACCAACTTGTAATCTTGCTCCATTAATATGAACATCCTTAGACATCGATATAATCTTAATTATAATTTTATTTTCATTATTTTTTATCTCAATTTCTGGTGGCATAATGGGATTTTTCACATAATTATTTTGCTTTTTTATGTCTCTCATGTTTGCAACCATCCTAATTATTATCGGCATAAGAAAAACGGGAAATGAAAACAATAATAATTTTGGATAATCTAATGGCCCTAATCTGTAAGAACCCGCAAAAGATTGTGAAATAATATCTAATTCTAATAGTACTGGTTCTGTGGCATGAACAAGTATTGATAATATTAATAGTATCACGGTGGGTGTAATTATTTTTCTAGATATTAAGTGCAAAGGATCCGGACTGATGTACCAACCATTTCTAGTTTTCATCAAAAATGGTAAAGTTTCGGTAGTAATTTTATCTTCAATAATTGTAATATTTGAATCATCAAATTTTTCATCAAATTTTTTAAATTCAGCAAACCAACTCTTTTCATTTCCTATCTTAAATTCAGTATCAATTATAGTTTCTGAATTAATCATTACTTCAGCTACTGGAACATGAACCGGATTCATATGCGAATACTCAAAAGGAGGATATCGTATCCGTTGGATGTATTTATTCATATTAACTCCATAATATGGCTAAAGCCGCTTTACCGGCATATTTACGAAATTCTGGAATATCCTTTAACATTTTGACACCAAGAGGAATTGGATTTTCAATATCTCCTAATTCATTAATTAATTTAATTACTTCCGGGCGGGCCCATATTGCAAATATTTCATTTAATTCATCATCATCTACTTCGGTAACAAAGGCATCTCTAAGCGCTTTCTTTCTTCTATGATTTTTACGCATTCCATTCATTTCTTGTGATAACATTTTCATCCTTTTTATAGAAAAATCATTATCTTTTACAAGATTATTTATCATTGGTAATAATAAATCTACTTGTTTGAATCCTGGACCAATTCCTCCGCCAGTTGTTGGTTTGCATATTCCCGCAGCGTCTCCGAATAATATAATACGCTCCTTAGTAAGATTTTTTAATATTCCACTCGGAACAGGTCCGCAGAATCTTCCAACCTCTTTACAATTGGAAAATTTATTTTTCCATGGAGACTCAAACATTAATTGATTTAAATAATCTTCACAAGATTTCTCGCCAAGTAAATTAGGCTTACTCCATATCCCAATTCTGGTAGTCTCACCTGATGGAATAGCCCATGAAAAAAAACCTGGTGCAACATTTTCGCCTGTAAATAGATCTAATTTTCCATCTTCTGTATCGTATCCTGTGACTTCAATCTGTAATCCAATCATCATTTCTTTAGGTCTTCCCATCTTAAAGTTTCTACGAACCCATGAATGTGCTCCATCAGCTCCGCATAATAATTTAGTTCTAACAATTCTTTCTGTTCCATCAGAATCTATGACCATTTCAACATAATCATCATTAATGACCGCGCTTTTAGGCTGACTTGAAAGCCAAATGTCAGTCCCGTTAGCGACGGAATTCATAACAACTCTTTCATCAAAAATCTTTCTACATACGGACCATGTCCTAGTAATATCTGGATTTCCTATTTCTATTTTTATCCCAGATGGACTATACATTCTTGCACCCCATATTCTAGTAAGTGCGGTATCATATAATCCAACTTTAGCCATTGCACCTGGATTAACCAACCCTGCACATTGGAATGGTCTTCCTATTTCTTTATGTTCTTCAATTAGTAGAACACGATGGTTAGATTGAGATAATTTTCCAGACAGGTATCCACCTATTGGTCCAGCTCCAACTACTACAATATCATATTCGTGTATCATAACATCCACTATTTCTTTTTCATTTTCTTCATCTTACCAATTAACTCACTCGCATCGCGTTTGTTAATTTCTTCTATTGTCGTTGTTTTAACTATAGCCATAGCATCCTCTACTTTTATTCCTAATCTTTCAGCCATGGTCTTTATTGCTTTAACTTGAGGTTCAGTTGCTAAACTATCGCCATCTTTCTCTATTAATTTACCTATGATTATGCTTGCCGAACCCTCTCTTCCTCCAGTTAGCTGATCTATGCCAATAATACTATTGGATTTCAAGAGTTCATCCAAATCTAAATTTAATTTATCAGTTAATTTAATTATTAATCCAATTTGTTTATCACTTGCAGGAAATGTAGCTCCGCTTTCTATTACTTCATCTAATATGGTTCGCATTTCATCTCCTGTTAATTCTTCAATTTTTTTTCCTGATAAAATTTTTTTCTGATTAGTATCATCTTTACCCATTAATAAATTATTTAACAATATTATTTGTTTTTTAGATGGAACGCTCTTCTTCCATATTTTTGCAGAACTATTAATTTCTTGAAAATTATCAACAAATTTGTGCCAAACAGTAGGAGCAGATTTAGAGCTATTTTCTATTGCATCTAAATTCATTTCCATTTTTGCAGTAAATTCTTTATCAAACAATCCTTCATGATTCTCTTGATTATTATAAAATGGTACAACTTCTAGCCACATTATTCTGCCGGATTCAGTTGGTTTTAATGATCCGTTGTTATTTTCTACATACTTTCTCTTATTCAGAGTTTGAATAGTTGTAACGTAAGTTGAAGGTCTACCAATCCCAGCTTTTTTCATTTCTTGTACTATCGAACTTTCTGAATATCTTCTAGGTGGTTTAGTTTCATCTATCACTAAATCGGGATTATTATCTATCTTGTCTAAGGGCCATTTTGCACCGGGTTCTAGATTATATTTTGGTGGATTAATCTTTACATTATTGTGATATTCAGAATATACTTCTTCCCAACCAGAATGAATTCTCCAGGATGCCATGCCTGTAATCATTTTTTCAAAATTATTAGTTTTTGCTTTTATGGAGCGGGTTTCACGTATTGATTCAGACATTTGAGAAGCAGCAAATCTTGACCAAATTAACCTGTAAAGAGATTGTGAGTCTTCATTACCACTTTTAAGTTCTATNATTTCAGGCCTTGTTGGTCTAATGGCTTCATGTGCATCCTGAACGTTTTTGGATCCCTTTTTTGCGTCTGAACCTAACATTCCAGGTCCTAGATATTCAGTACCATATTTATCCGAAATATATTTTTGTACTGTATCTCTAGCTTCTTTATTAGTTCTCGTAGAATCTGTTCTAATGTATGTTACATGCCCAGAATTATAAAGTGCGCCTGCAACATTACTAGTTCTTGAAACTGACCATCCCAAATTTGAACTTGCCGTTTGCAATAGCGTATCGGTAGTAAAAGGCGGTTTAGGTTTTCTAGAATTTTTACCCGGTTTTATTGTAATAATCTCGATTGAATCATTTATTTCTAGATTCTTTATAGCGCTTTTTGCTAATTCAAGATTGTAGGTTCTATCTGGATGATGTTTACCTGAGTCATCTGACCATGCTTGCTCGTCATCCTTTTCATGAAACCTTACTTTAAAATTAATTTCTCCAGAATAGAAATTTACACTTTGAAATTTAATTGGTATATGCTGTTCTCGTTCTAATTCTTTTTCAACAATAAATCCTAGTGTGGGCGTTTGCACCCTTCCCATTGATGCCAATTGCCAAGATCGAGAAAATCTTGAACATTCAAAACCTACTAACCTATCCATAAATCTTCTAACCTTTGCAGAGTCTACTAGGGAGTAATCTATTTCTCTTGCATCTGAAAGAGATTTAATAACTGATTCTTCTGTAATTTCGTTGAACGTAACCCTTTTTTGATTTGAAAAACCTTTTTTTATAAAAATTTCACTAAGTCTCCAAGCAATGAACTCACCCTCTCTATCCGGATCAGTAGCAATATATATCTCATTAACATTTGATGATTTGGCATGTTTAATCATTTCAGTTATTTTCTTTTTCGCTCCAATGGTCCAACTCCATGGAGGTTCAGGCAAGGTGTCTAAATCAGATTCCCACATGGATTTACTAGAGTCTTTACTACCTTTACTCGGTAAATCTTCTACATGCCCTCCACATGCTTGAACAATCCATTCTTTCCCTAGGTATTTTTTTACAGTATTTGCTTTAGCTCCTGATTCTAAAATCATCAACTTCAAATTACTTCACAACCGGGACAAATACAGTCTACGATTCTTTNGAATTAAATACTATGTATAAATGTGAGTTAATTTTTATTTTTTAATTCATCATTTTCATATTTATTGCCTTGATAAAAATCTATTATGCTGTTCATTCCATATTTCCTCAGATCCTGGTCCACCACAGCCAATACAACCCGGATATCCTGCTTCTACTAATTTAATAATTCGCATTTCAAAATCAATCCAAAATAGTTTGGGAGAATTTTGAATCCAAATAACATCTAATCTCCTCGGTTCTCGTTTACTTATTATTCCTATTATTTCTTCATTACTTTCTATTATGATTTCATTTGAATTCGTAGATTTAGTTTTTCTTACATCTAACAATACTGTTGGCGCTAAATCTGAAATTTTATTATTTAAATCTTGAATATTAACTTCCAACTTATCATCAATTATGAAATTCAATTTTTCTGATTTTAAGGTTCTTCTACATATTTCCCACAGTGCTAAATCATACGCTACGGAGTTCATTGTTATACTATGATACACAACTATTGAAGAATATTACCGTCTCCGTCAATATATGGGGTTGCCTTATCGTAGTTTTGTTAGGCCTATCCTGAAGGTAATGGATTCTGAAAAGGCCCACAAGAATAGTATCAATATTTTATCAAAATTCGATGATAGTACAACTGGTCAACTACTATTAAATTCCATATACGGTGCACCTGATGAACCAATTACTGTTTTGAATAATCTATTTAGGCACCCACTTGGATTAGCAGCAGGTTTTGATAAAGGGGCAGATGTTTTGTCTTCGTGGCCTTCGTTAGGATTTTCTTGGGGTGAATATGGAGGAGTAACTAGATTTCCTCAAGATGGTAATCCTAAACCTAGAATGTTTAGAGCAGAAAAAGAAAATGCCCTAATTAATCGAATGGGGCTAAATAATCCAGGTGCAATTAATATAAAAGATAAATTAAATCAACGTAAATCAGCAGGTAATTGGCCTAGCATTCCTATCGCTGCAAACATTGGACGTTCTAGTAAAACTTCTAATGATGATGCACCTCAAGATTACTCTGATACCTTGGAAATATTATGGGATTATGCTGATATTTTTGTATTGAATGTTTCTTCTCCTAACACTCCTAATCTTAGGGAACTTCAAAATCAGTCATATCTTGATTTAATCCTATCTGAATGTATGAGAGTTAGAGATAATTCAGTAGTATACAAACCAATATTATTGAAACTTTCTCCTGATAGGGATGATGATCAAATTATTGATTCGGTAGATACAGCAATTAGACATAATATTGATGGATTTATTGCCACTAATACTACGATAAAGAAACCTATACCGATAAATACTAAATCACGGAAGATATTGTCTCAGGAAGGTGGGTTATCTGGTAGGCCTTTACATAATAGATCTTTAGAAGTTATTAAACTAATACATGGACATACAAATGGTAATTATCCAATAATAGGTGTTGGAGGTATAGAATCACCTAATACGGCTTGGTCTGCTATAACTTCAGGGGCTTCATTATTGCAATTATATTCATCTTTGGTATTTCAAGGTCCTTCTGTAGTTTCAAATATTGTTAAAGGGATAAAAAAGCGACGCATTGATGAAGGATTTGAAAATATTTCCGAAGCCGTTGGGTATAAGTTATTATAATTTTTAAAAATCATGAGGACAATAAAATGGTTGCTAATAAATTTACTAAATTATTTATAATTGGTGCATCAATGTTTTCGATATTTTTCTTAATGCTTTTGTCAGTAGATCCTGATATACAATATTCTGTTGATGATATCATGAAAGATCCAGATGAATACGGCAACTTAGATATTTTTGTTAGAGGTGAAGTTGGTAACTCAAGTTTATCATTGAGTGAAAATATTTTTAAATTATCTGGAATAACTTATGTAATTCCAGTTGATTATTCAGGAGCTTCACTACCTGAAGGATTCCATGAAGGGTTAACGGTAGCAATCAAGGGTAAATTCATAAAAGTAGAAGATGAATGGACATTATTTGCTACAGAAGTTATAACTGGATGCCCTTCAAAATATGAAACAGTTGATAATTCTTAAGATGGATTAATTGATACGTTATGGGATGATGCGAAGTACGGGCTAGGGGGAGCGTTGACGTGTTCTACAATTCACAAATCGTTGATAATGGTGACCTGAAGTTCGAGGGCGGCGTAGACGAACCACTGATGACTCATCAGTTAACGACGATGCTTCGCCCCCAAGAGATCCATGTTAGTGGAAATTTCTTCCGAAGGGAAGTCATTACCACTTTACACTTGGGAAACAGGTCAGGCGCGGAAGCGAGCAGCCCTACTGAGAATAATGGATGCCTTGGGATAGCGGAGCGGAGGAGATTGATGGCAAATCATCTATGGTAACGTACGTCCACCGAGAACATGCCCACCCTATACATCCATGTTACTTAATTTGTAAATAATTTTAAAAAATTCTTCTGGAACAGGTTGTATTGATAGACGACTTCCTTTTTTCAACAATGGCATCCCTACCAACATTGGATTCTCTCTCATTTCGGGAAGTGTAATTTTTTTAGTTTTTACAACAGGTTCTATGTCGACCATAAACCATCTAGGGTTTTCAGGAGTAGACTTTTCATCATAATAATTTGAATTAACGTCCCATGATGTAAAATCTGGATATGATTCTTTACAAATTTTAGCTATTCCTGCTATATGTGGAGGTTTACAATTTGAATGATAAAATAATACTAGGTCGCCTAATTTCATTTTATCTCTCATAAAATTTCTAGCTTGATAATTTCTTACTCCGTCCCAGTGTGTGGTACCATCTGCTACTAATTTATCCCAAGGGTAAACATTTAATTCACTTTTCATCAACCAATACTTTACCATGATACTCTCTCTATTATCTAATACATGAATGTTATTATCTACCAAGCATCTTCGGAATTACCAAATAATAATGTCGCATCTATTACATCTATATCGTCGCGAACAATTGCTCTTCTGATGCCTGCTGCTTTAACCATATTTTCTACTCCTCCGGTCAAGCCCCAATTCATTTTGACAAATAATGAATATATGGCAGGTAGTAATAACAAAGCAGACAATGCGGCTATAATTAATAGTACTATTATAACAGCAACGAAGGGTTTTATGGCAGGTATTGGTATTAGGAAGGCACAAGACATTCCAGCAGCAGTTACAGTAGTTGCCTCAAACAAACTCATTCCTGTACTTGCACAAGCAGTTTTTATGGCGTTTAAATCTCCNCCTAGTTCTTTAACTCTATTAGCAATATGAATAGAAAAATCAACTCCAACGCCAACCAAAATAGAACCAATCATAACTGTAACTAGATTAAGAGGTACGCCATTAGTATCCATTACTATCCACTGCATCCCAACAGTAAATCCAACTGGAACGGTAGTAAGTAAGGCATATCTCAAATCCCTAAATACTAATGCTAATGTTAACACTGTAAATCCTAGAGCAAAAAATAATGAATTCCATTGAGATCCTACGATCATTTCATTAATTTCTATAGTTATTGGGGCTACACCGATTAAATTAGTAGCATCTATTGAATATTCCTTTTTACCCGCACTTTCAGTCTTTAAATTGATAAGATTAACAGCCTTTGAAGTAGATTGACTGTCTAAAAATGGCATATCAATGTATATTAAATTTTTATCAAAATCATCTGATATGAAAAATTCCCTCATTTCATCTGTTAAAGTATTGTAGAACACATATAGCAAAAAGTTTTGTATTTGTCTTCCACCATCATCCTCTTGTGCGTCTAGAGTATCTAATGCTGCCCAAAATGAGGCATTTCCTGATGCTTCCCTATCAAATATTAATTCTGCTGCATCGTCAATAGGGCCAGGTAGTGGGAACTCATCTAACAAATCCAATATGGGCGAACCTGAAAAATTGACTCCTACCGCAATAGCTTTCATAAGAAATACTACAGACACAGCACTGGTATTTTCAATTCTATCACATTCAGCAGCCAATTCCTCAATACCTTCTAGGTTGCCATAAGGGTGTTCAGCAGTAAATGAAAATGAAGGTTCTGCACCTATTGGGGCTTTTACTAATATGAAACCTGGTTGTCCAGAGTCAAACTCATCAGAATAAACCTTCATTTTTTGAACAGCAGCAATTTCTTCTGGCGCCATGTCTAATAAGTCAATATTTTCTTCTATATTTTGCCTAGATATTCCTGCTGATATTAACATTAATAATAAAAATACTGATAGGGATATCTTAGTCCAATTAACCGGAACTTCTACTGCACTTGTAAATAATTTAGGTGGAGGGTGAGAAGGTTTTTTTAAATCTAGCAATAATGTCAAATTGGGTACCATCAGCATAGTCATTAGGTATACAACAACAATTCCACCTGCTAATGACCATCCTACAGTTTGTATTGGCCGCATTGGAGTAAAAACTAATGAAATAAATCCTATTATTGTTGTAGTTGCAGACAAAAATACTGCCTTTCCTGTAGAATTTAATGCCTCATCTATTTTCTCCCTAGGGCTACCCTTGGCTTCTGCATATCTATTTGTAATGTGGAGTCCATACGAAACTCCCAATGCCAAGACAATGGGCCCTACTATTATTACCGTCATAGTTACTTCATAATCAGAAAAACCAATTATTCCTAATGTTATCCATACGGAACACAATGTCGGCAGACCAGTAATAATAACTACTTTAACGCCTTGAACAAATCTAATCCTGCCTGTTTGCAGTAAATCGCAATGAAATAAAAATAATCCTAATGAAACCGCTACTACTCCAACCGGAAATACAGTCCAAAACAATTTAAATGACTCTTCAGTAATTGCATTTGTCAAAGGCGTAGGTCCCGTTAATGTCATAGTCAAATTTCGTTCTTGCCAGTTATTGTCAACAGAAATTTTATCAATTATTAATTGTGTTCTTTCAATTATTCCTGGAATTCCTCCATCATCATCTATTCCATCACCATCTTTATCTAAATTTCCAGAGATTCCAAAAATTAATACGCCTCTGTTCCAATGTTTTGCTGATAAATTGACTTGATTTCCAGCAGCATCAAATGTCCCCACATCTCGTACTAACTTATCTAATGCATTTTGTGGCATTTCTTCTAATATCCGATCAATTCTACCTTGTTCTTCAGGTATTGCGTAATTACCAATTATATCAGATTGTGAATCTATTGTATCATTTGCGGAATCAGAAAGATCTTCATTACCAGTTGCATCGGCTACACCGTTAAAAAATGCCTTCGCAAGACGTCCTGCACTAGAATTAACTTCTTTTATGACGGTAGATATGGATAATACATATACAATGGAATCATCCTCACCTCTATCATTTCTATTGGAATTAATACTTCTTTCAATCTGATCCAGTTCATCTAAAATTAATTTTTGTGTAATATTATAATCTTCGGATTCTACGTAAACAATCATGATATTTGTTGTCCAATTTTCTCCAACTTCTTCGAGAAGATTTTTAGAACTTGACGGGTCAGTAGATTCAGGAAGATAAACATCCATTTCACCATTGACATTTAATGCTCCCTCTTCACTGCACCAACTTGGCTCATATCCTGTTCTACAATCATTAACACCAGAATGAGTGGTAAAAAATCCCGTTATCAATAAACAAAGGATAACTGTTAGTGCTGGAAACATCGTAAGTAAATTGGTAGTACTTGCTCCCCTAAATTTTCTCTTTAAATTATTTGTAAATTTCATAATTTTTTCTAAATTTAAATGTTGTCCATCATTACTCATGCCGGACACCTGTTATATGCTGTATGAAGGAAGGACTTCAACCTCTCGCTTTAATTTCTCATAAATACAATATAATTCAATGCCGTATATTGGTAACGGTCAAGAGTAACATACACTCGCGGACGATATAAATGGAGTAAGTGTAATGAATAAACCTAAAATATCTGATAAAAGATGGTCCATAGATTTGGAAAAAAAAATCCAAGAAAATCATTATGATGAAGTTGGACAATATTATTCCTTTAACCCAAATAGCAATAAAGAATTATTCGTGATAGATACTCCCCCTCCTTATCCAAGTGGTACCTGGCATATTGGTGCGGTTGCTCAGTATAGCATGATAGATGTCATCGCAAGAAGTCAAAGGTTACTTGGTAAAGAAGTATTTTTTCCATGGGGCGTAGATAGGAATGGAATAAATATTGAATTCACTGTTGAAAAATCTACTGGACGTAAGATGCGGAGTTTCGAACGATCCGAATTTTTAGATTTATGTTCAAAAACAATAGAAATATTTACTGAAGAAATGAGGAATACAGCGAAGAGAGTAGGATTATCCTGCGATTTTGATAAAGAATATCTTACTGACTCCCCAGAATACAGGTCCCTAACTCAATCAACATTTGTTGAACTATTTAAAAAAGGAGATATTATAGAAGATCTAAGGCCTAATATCTATGATCCTGTAGAAGGTACAACAATAGCAGATGCAGAGGTTCAGAGGGTAGAAAGAAAAACTAAATTATGTAATATAAAATGGTTAACTGACGACAATGAAGAAATAATTATTACTACTACTAGGCCAGAATTAATTTGCGCATGCGGTGTTGTTGTAGTTCATCCAGATGATAAAAGATATTTACATTTAATTGGTAAAAATATTAATTTACCATTGTCAGTGAACAACAGAGTTAACAATGTTAAAATTCTTTCACATCCATCTGTTAAAATGGATTTTGGTAGTGGTGTTTTGATGGTTTGTTCATTCGGTGACCAAAACGACGTCGCTATCTTTAGGGAACTCGGATTAAAACCCTTTCAAGCTATTGACTTAGAAGGAAAAATGACTTCTATCTCGGGAGATCTATCCGGTTTATTAGTTAAAGATGCCAGAAATTTAGCAATTGAGATACTAAATAAAGAAGGAAAGATAGATTCAATATCTGACCATATTCAGGAGATTCCAGTTAGCGAAAGAGGCAATAACCCCATAGAAATCATTTTATTAAAAGAATGGTATGTTCGCCAGACACATATTCAAGACAGGTTATTTGAACTATCTGATAAAATTAATTTTATTCCAAAAAGAAATAAACAATTTTTGCAGGATTGGATGGATGGAATATCCATAGATTGGCCAATTAGCAGAAGACGCTGGTACCACACTGAGATACCAATATGGTACTCAGAAGATGAAACAAAAATTATCGTACCTCCAAAAGGAATTTATGTCCAACCTTGGTTAAATTTACCACCTTATGGTTCAGAGATAATAGACCGTGATTCTAGAAAATTTCATGGTATTTATGATAAAGACACTTCCGATCTTGGAGTTATAACAGGTGAAAATAAAGTATTTGATACTTGGATGGATTCTTCTAATTCTAATTTATTTGTATCTGGTTACATGCAAGATCAGGAAATATTTTCAAAAAGTTATCCAACCTCATTAAGGCCACAAGGAAAAGAAATAGTCAGAACTTGGTTATACTATACTATATTGAAAAATGTTTTATTATTGGATAAACCTGCATTTTCTAATGTATGGATAGATGGATTAGGAATGGACCCTTGGGGAAGAAAAATGTCTAAATCATTGGGAAATGGCATTGATGCCAATTCCGTTTTAGAGTGTGGAAGTGGAGGCAAAACTGGTTCGTGGAAAATCAAAGGCCCTAATGGTAAGCAAGTTCAACTCAAGGCTAATAAAATTGGAAGCGAATGCTTCAGACTTTGGAAAGCTTGCGATGCTCAAGTTGGCGATGACTTCCACATAAATCCTGAAGAAATAGAGGCTAAATATTTTGGAGTTTTAACTAAAATTTTTAATGTTTCTAGATTTGCTAGTCAGTTTGATGTACCTAAAGATCTCAATAAAATACCCGAAGACCTAGCACTTGAAGATAAATGGATTCTTCAAGAATTCTCAGAGGTATTGAATAAAGTAGAATCTTCTTGGAATGAAATTGATATATATAATGCAGCACAGACTATTAAGAATTTTAGTACAGGAATTTTTCCTAGTCATTGGTTAGAAATGGCTAAAACAAGGTTATATGAATTTGACAAATCTGCTACATGGACATTACATAGAATTGTAAAAGATATTTTGACAATTTTCTCTCCAATATGTCCTTTCTTTACACATTATATATCTATGGAAATATATGATATTAGTTCAATAAGCATCCAAAAATATCCTATATTAAATCTGTCAAGTAATGATTCTGATTATGCTAAAGTCGGTCAAATAACAAATTTACTTACAGAATTTAATTCTTTAATATGGAAAACTAAAAAAGAAAATAACCTCTCTTTAAAATCAGCTTTATCAGATGTTGATATTCCATCAGAATTAATGATTCTAGAAGGCCCACTTACAAGGATGCACAATCTAGAATAAATCCTAATTTAATTTTGAGTGTGGTACCTTACCATTAAAATAATCATCTAATAGTGTAACCATTTCTTTCCCAATCCTCATTTGAGCTTCTAGAGTAGCCGCTCCAATATGTGGGGTACCTTGGAAATTTTCATGATTAATTAAATCAATTAAGCCAGGTGGTTCTTTTTCAAATACATCCATAGATACTGTTGACAATTCCCCGTTGTTTAAAGATTTTAATATATCATCTTCATTTAATATTCCTCCTCTGGCACAATTTACAATATGTCTGCCACAATTTACACCGTCATCTCCACTCAAGGGCATCATCATTATTCTACTTGAATTTACTAAATGGTGAGTTTCATCTGAATAATTACAATGAATAGAGATATGTGTACAATTCTTAAAAACATCATCTACATTGTCATGTAGGGTACAATTTTTTTCTTTCGCAATCTCTTTTGGGAGATATGGATCATAACAATGTAAATTCATGCCTAATGCTTCTGCAATCTGAGCGACACCTTGTGCTATTCTTCCAAACCCAATTAACCCTAGATTTTTTCCACTTAATTCAGTACCTCGCAGGGATTTTTTTGTCCATTTTCCATTTTTTAAATCTGATGTTCCTTTTGAAATGTATCGAACTGAAGATAATAAGTGCCCTATCGTAATTTCTACTACACTTTGGGTAGATGATTGAGGTGTATTGCAAACCACGATATCAAATTTTGATGCTGCTTCTATGTCTATATTATCTACTCCTACGCCCCCCCTACCAATGAATCCTAATCCTCCGCTTATGTTCTTTGATACTGATAGGATTTTCTCGTTTAATTTAGTAGCACTTCTAACTACTATGGCATCATAATTTACCAATATTCCACCCTCCAATTCTTCAGGTTGAAAATATTTTTCAGTAACTTTGTGCCCTAATTTTCTCAGATCCTTTACAGCTGATTCTGCCATTCCGTCTGTAACTAAGATATTTCCCATATTCCTTCTACATGGGATTAATCCAATGAACTTTGTCTTAATTTTCTTAGAAATTGTAATATATGACCGCTTCGTTATTGAGTATGATATGGTCAGCATATTATGTGGTAGAATCACTGGAGTCCCTTTTTACTGCATTTTTAATTTTACTATCCCCCGTGATATTAGCTCTACCAGTGTCATTTGCATGGCGTTGGTGGGTCGGAATGGAACCAGAACAAGAATATTATAGGGAAAAAGTTCGTACAGTATTAGATTCAGGTATACCAATAAGGAAGTATAGGGGTCAATTAGATGCTGAAGCACGAAAAGTTCATCTCAATTCAGATAGGCAAGCAAGAATAGAGTCTGATCTACTTCATCCACTTAGATTACAGCACTTCCTATTGTTTCCCAGTTTGATTGTTTGGCCATTAGTCGGATTATTTGCAGCTATAATTACTCTACCAATGATGCCAGTTCTAAGATTACTTGAATGGATTTTAATAGAAAAATCTGTTTTATCTTGGTTCGCAAGGTTAGTTCAAAAACTAACTAGATGGGAAATTGTTGGAATTCCCAGGCTCGATGACGGTGCTAAAGAATTAGATAGAGTATTAGCTTCTATTCACAGAATGCCAATTACTGTATTTCTTGGCTTATTTACCTACTTAATAATTTCATATATGCCACTTAATGTAAAAAATATTATGCTTGTTAGTGCTATCGTTTACATATTTTTAGTATCTTTTATTTCCGTAATAAGGGCTGCTACTGCAAGTGCATTGGTATTTGCTGACCCAACAAATCGTAAACTAATTCCGATGGATACTTTTGTTGAAAATGCCCTTGGCCCATGGGTAGGTGTTGGATTATTATTTTTATTATCTAGGCAGTTGATGTACGGCGGTCAGATAAGAACTGACCCTGCACTGGCCGACCCAGTGGCCTTTTCCATCAGTGTACTTCTCGTATTATACACTGCAACAATTATTGGGATAACGGTAGAATTAAGCTTCTTTAGGTTAAGAGGATCAAGTGTAAGGAAATCATTTCAACGTCAAATAGTGGATATTTTCAATCCAACATTATATTTGTTTACACGGCATAAAGGATCTTTGCATATTTCACCTGTAATGCCTCTTTCGGAATGGTTAGATGGTGATGAAAAATTAGATAAAGAAATTTAATCTAATTTTTCTATTAAAAATGATATATTTTCTACTGTTTCAATAGAATGCATATTTTCATATTTTTTAGGAATAATGCCTAATGATATTACCATTTCATTAGATTTGTAAGTCGATTTAATTGTAATTTTACCACCTTCAATTATCTTAAATTTTTTCTTATTGTGATCAGATTTAGCTCTTAGTCTGACTAATGTATTATTTATTTTACCTCTGCTTTCTAACCTTGCGTGAATCTCTTGACCTGGATAACACCCTTTATTTAATTTTACTAGATGATTTAATTTTACATCAAAAGGTATGGAATTATTAATGTCTAAATAATCTACTATCCCCAACTCTATTCTCATCATATCCCAGTTATCAATTGTTGATTCAATAATATTACATTTCGCCATGATGTGTTCTATTGAAGATTTTTCATCAATTGGAACTAATATATCTAATATCTCGTAATCTGTACCGATTGTCAAAGATATTATCATATTTCCATATTCTTTCCACATGTTACCTTTCAATTCAATAATATTAATGCCGACATAATCTAAGAATTTAGTAATGTTAGATCCGACAACTCTGTATGAAATTATACCATCATCACCGTCTATCACAGTAATTTTCTTGTTCCATGGAATCCCTTTTACTAATTGAGATCTAATCTCACTTCCATTGACATTATTATTGATAATAATCGCCTTATTATTAAGAATATAAATTTTTAATTGATCTAATATTCTTCCATTTGAATGGCAAATAATTGAATCATGTATTTCATTAATTTGACTGCCAATTATTTTAGTAGTAATTATTTTATCTAAATGTTCTAATATTCCAGGGCCACTAAGAATAGATTTTGCATTATTGGATATAATGTAATTGCCAGTTGGGTATAAAAATTTTGACAAATCCATTCAACACCTTAACCAAAAGATTGCCCACAGCCACATTCCCTTTCAGCAGTAGGATTTTTAATTTGGAAACCTCCGCCCATTAAAGTATCTTTATAATCTAGTTCTATTCCATTTAATAGGCTACTATCTTTATTATGAATTAAAATACCTATTCCGTCCACATCAATTCTTTGAAAATCCTTATCATTAGGATTTTCTGTTATTTTCATATCATATAAATAACCTGAACAACCGCCGGCTTCGGCGCTTATTACTAATACATGAGTATCATAATCATCTTGCATTGATTTTTTCATAGCATCAATTGCAGAATCTGTTACGTTAATTTTGACGTTAACTATCTCAACTTCTTCAAATACGGGGAGTGAAAAACCTGAACCATCTAGTAATCCCATGGTAGTCTGTAACGATGGTGTTATTTGAATAATTGTGTAAAATAAAATCTAACCCATTAATAATAACATAAAACCTTCTGCGAAGTATAGTGGTTGGAGTAGAGGGCAGAAGTATTGTTAAGGTCACCAATAAATCCATTGCTAGAAATACGGATATGGTTTGTACTGAATCTCCATTATCACTGAGTGTAATTTTTGATGACATCGAACATTCATTGGGGTTACTAATGCGCACACCAGGAGATGATCTTAATTTAATTATTGGATTATTATATTCTGAAGGCATAATATCATGTAATTCTGAAATTGAAGAAATAGAATCTTATCTCAATAAATATAAAGTAATCCTATCTAAAAATTCAATATTTAATCCCGAAAAACACATTAGAAAATTAACAATGACTTCTTCATGTGGAATTTGTGGCAAGGATTCAATTTCTAACCTTTTACATTTACATGGGCCTCGTTTATCGAATGATATATATATTGATATGAAGATAATATCTAACGCCATTCAATCTCTTAAAAACGGGCAAGTAATGTTTTCAGAAACTGGAGGTACGCATGCTTGTGCGAGATTAGATAAAGATGGTAGTTTATTACATTTATCTGAAGACGTAGGAAGGCATAACGCAATGGATAAATTAATTGGTAATGCTTTAGTAAATAATAAAATCCCAATAAATGATGAAATCGTTATTGTCTCGGGTAGATGTTCATTTGAATTAATACAAAAATCATTAAGGGCAGGATTTCCAATTATTTTAGCACTCGGGGCACCTACTAGTCTAGCCGTAGATATTGCAATGGAACATGGGATGACACTTGCATGTTTTGTCAAAGAAAATAAAATCACCGTCTTTTCAGGTTCCCGTAGAATAACGCATCAATAGTAATTATACATGGGAGATGTGATGTAGTGCATACTAGTTTGACCCAACATGGAGAAGCAAGTTTCACCATTAACTCCATTCGAGAATAAACCTCCAAAAATATCTAATTCTAAATCCGTTGCTGCAGGAATTCCAGGTGTTTTAGCATCATTAAAACATAGTTACAAAAATAATTTATTATCATCTGTTTATAATTTATCTAAGATTAATCGTTTTAGGGGTTTCGATTGCCCTGGATGCGCATGGCCTGATCCTGATGATTATAGATCAAGATTTGAATTTTGTGAAAATGGCGCTAAAGCGGTTGCAGACGAAAGAACAACCAAAAAAGCTAATCCTAAATTTTTTTCTAATTGGTCTATACATGAATTATCAAAGAAATCTGATCACTGGCTAAACAGTCAGGGAAGAATTACTAATCCAATGGTATTGAAACCAGGTGAGAGCCATTATCTTCCTATTTCTTGGGATGATGCATTTAAAATTATAGCCAATGAAATTTATCAACTTGAAAATCCTGATGATTGTATATTTTATACATCAGGGAGAACTAGTAACGAGGCAGCATTCTTATGGCAATTACTAGCAAGATGGTACGGAACTAACAATTTACCAGATTGTTCAAATATGTGTCACGAATCCTCAGGTGTGGCACTGAATGAATCCATAGGAATTGGAAAAGGTACAGTTAAGTTAGAAGACTTTAATAAATCTGAATTAATCATGATAATCGGACAAAATCCTGGAACTAATCATCCTAGGATGCTATCTGCACTAAGCGATGCAAAGAAATTTGGTTCATCAATAATAAGTATCAATCCATTAATGGAAACTGGCATGATAAAATTTAAACATCCTCAAAAACCGTTAGATATTATTGGTAATGGGCAAAATATATCCGATGAACATGTGAGCATAAAAATAAATGGCGATATGGCATTATTTAGAGGATTCTCTAAAGTCATTATTGATAATAATTCTCAAAATGTTGACTTTATTAAAAATTTCACTAATGGTTATGAAGAGTTTTTAGATTTAGTGAATAATACCACTTGGGAAAATATTGTCAAACATTCTGGTATTCCAAAAGACGAAATAATTAGACTTGGAAATATAATATCTAAATCTAAGTCTACAATAGTGTGTTGGGCCATGGGCATCACACAACATAAAAATTCTGTTGATACAATACAAGAGATCGTAAATTTCCAATTACTAGGTGGTCATGTAGGAAGAGATGGCGCTGGCATCTGTCCTGTTAGGGGGCATTCTAACGTACAAGGCGATAGAACTGTAGGAATAAATCACAAACCCTCTAAATCTTTTCTTGAATCACTTTCAAAAAATTTAGGTATAATACCTCCAACAAATAATGGTGTCGATACAGTTGGGGCAGTCAAATTAATGAATTCAAAAAGTAACACAATATTTTTATCTATGGGTGGAAATTTTGTGTCCGCAATGTCTGATACGTTGGTAACATCAAAAGCCTTATCCAATTGTAAACTATCAGTAATGATATCGACAAAAATTAACCGATCTCACCTCATAACCGGAAATACGTCCCTAATATTGCCATGTTTAGGTAGAACAGAAAAAGATGTCACTTCCTATGGTAATCAATTTGTCTCTGTAGAGAATTCAATGGGCGTAGTACACAGTTCAGAAGGACATTCTAAGCCCCCTAGTAAATCACTGAAGTCTGAAGTTGATATAGTTTGTAGTATTGCAATTGAATTAGAAAAATTAATTTCTAAATCACCAATTAATTGGCATAAATTATCTCATAATTATGATTATATTAGAAACCTTATTGAAATATGTTTGCCAGATTTTAATGATTACAATAAAAGAGTTAGGGAGAAAGGAGGATTTTACCTACCTAATCCACCTAGGGATAATAGAATTTTTAATACGAAATCAGGTAAAGCTGAATTCAAATCTAATGTTATATCTTCAATTATGTCATATGAAGATAAGTTTACCATGATGACCATTAGGTCTCATGATCAATATAATACTACAATTTATGGCCTCAATGACAGATATCGAGGTATTTCAAATGGCAGAAGGATAATATTCATGAATTCTAATGATATGAAAAAAATGAATTTAGAAAAAAATGATTTAGTTAACATCACGTCCCACTATTTAGATAGAAAAATAACCGCAAATAAATGGTTTGTGGTGCCATATGATATTCCTCAAGGGAATGTTGCTACATATTTTCCCGAATCCAATGTTTTGATACCACTAGACAGCGTTGCTGACCGAAGTAATACTCCAACCAGCAAATCAATAACAGTATCAATTGAAGCTATTTAATAACTATTTTGTTAACCTTTTCTTTTGTTCCCTTAATAATACTTTACATCTATTTATTTGAGTTTTACATAATTCTTTACCATCTTGTTCAAGGCCCCTATTAATTGCTTGCTCGAAGCATTTCAAACCATCTTCATAAAGTTCTAAAAAGGCATATGATTGGCCCATATTGTACAAAGTTCTACCTGTTAATAAATTAGGTTCTAATGATATAGCTGCATGATATGCAAGTATGCTTTCAGAATATTTAGACAAATTATACAAAGCATCCCCTCTTCCATTTTGGCTTCTAACTCGAAGTTCAATTTCCTCTTTGGGACATCCTCCTATTGCCTTCTCAAAACAAGATATAGAATCAATACTTTTTCCTTCACTAAGAAAGCTAGTACCTTTATTATACCATTCTATCGAAGTATTAACTTTATCATTATAAATCTTCTTATTTTCAGATTCCAATTCCGAAGTTGTGGTTAAACTATCGGTTCCTTCATTATTAAATCCTTCAATTCTTTCATCGCGATCTGCAATTGAATCCTTTACTACTGTAGTTAATATTTTACTTCGTTCCAAACATTGTTGTCCTTTATCTAAATAACCTGCAGATATCAAAGCATTACCTAATCCCAACCAGATTTCAGATGATTGTGGTTTATTTTCAAGAATTTTTTTCCACAATTTTACTGATTCTATAAAATCTCCATTATCTAATAATTTCTGGGCCTTTACTTCGTCTGATTCCTCAATATTATAATCGCCAAGCAAACCTAATAAATCATCATCTGACTCTTGGTTGTTATTATTTTCGTCTAAAACAGGATTTGATACGAGTAGTGGACCATTATCTTTTTTTACTATATTATTTTCTGATAATTTCTTTATTCTATTTATGATTCCCAAATCAGGATAACTAATTGCCGCAATATTGGCAAAATCTACAGCTTCTTCTACGTTAACTTCTTCAAGTAAAACTGCTAAATTAGCTACTGTCGGAGGATGATTTGGAAATATCTTATTTAATTCCTTAAATGAAATAATAGCTCCTTCAGAATCCCCCATTTTAGAATAAGTTACCCCTTTGCTATACAATGCAGTAATATTATCACCATCATTCTTTAGAATTAATTCATATATTCTCATCGCTTCTGAGAAATCATTAGAACTAAAATAAGATAATGCTTCTTCAAATTTTGATTTGATATCGAGGGTGGAAGTGTAATCTTCGATACTCATAACTGACGCAAACGGATAATGGAGATAAGCATTTTTAAATATTGATTAGATTATTATTTTGGTGCATAACATTTTATTATTATGAAGGATTGATTAATTAATAGTCTCACCGGCATCTATGACAGCACCAATACGGATCATGGGAATAAGCGGATCTTATAGCTTAGATTCCGCAAATGGCAATATGATCGATCTTGTATTTACAGAATGTAAAAAAATGGGTGCTGAAGTATTCGTATGGGATAACAAAGCGAATCCCCTACCATTCGTTGGAGAGGAAGGATGTTGGGATCATGAAAACGTAAAACTTTACAAAAGTATGGCAGATTCAGCTGATGCCTTTGTTCTCTCTAGTCCAGAATATCATGGAACTATGAGTGGAGTTATGAAAAATTCTTTAGATTGGTTATCTTTCGATCAGACTACTGGTAAGGTTTTTGGCTTAATAAGCACATTAGGTGGCCAATCAAATACAACTACCCTAAATCATATGAGGACGGTAATTAGGTGGATTCACGGATGGGTAATTCCAGAACAGCTTGTAATATCAAATGTGAAAAATGCCTTTTCCGAGGATGGAAAAATTATTGATCCAAATCTTTCAGAAAGATTAGACAAATTTAGTACTTCTCTATTTAATAATACGCAAAAATTAAGACGTTAGGTGATAATCTGGACCTTTTACCTCGAGGATCAGAATTTTTATTGTTTATTTCAGCCTTATCCAGTGTGGTTACCTGGTGGGCATCAAATATCTCCCATAAGCAAGAAATAGCGAAATATTTTGCTTGGGTTGGAGTTTCTTCAATGATTGCATTAGTAGTTTGGGTTACAGGAAGTAATTAAATGATGCCAAAAACATTGGTTCCAATAAGATTACCGGTTATATGGTATATTAATCCAGATAATACTGTTACTATAGAATATGATAAAAAGTTTTCAAGGTTTGAATCTTTACTATCAAATATTCTCAAATCTCCAAAAATTTTGAAACGTCCGCTAGATAAACTGAACTCTCAATTATGGATATTAATGGATGGAACAAATAACATCGGAAATCTAGTATCTAAAATGGAGTCATTATTCCAAGAGGAAATAATTCCAGCTGAAAATAGAATAAACAAATCAATTGATACCTTTTTAGATCTAGGGCTAATAACAATAATAACTACAAGAGAAGAAATTACTTGGAATACTGAAAAATTTAAAAAATAATTACTCTGGGGTTTCAATCCTCGTTTTCTCATCATTTTTCGATTTATACATCGCTGAAAAATAAATTGTCATAGGAATGAATAATAGTAAGAAAAAACATCCAATTAGCGTTGCCAAGCTATAAATTGATTCTTGGACGGGATTTAATTTAAATTCTTCGATCGACAAAAATTCGTGAGAAACCATTTCAACATCTATAATTATTCCATCACTTGAAATAATTTCATTATTACTTAAAATCTTAAAGCTCCATGAGATCGTTCTTTTTTCATCATTAATCAATTTTATAGCACTATCTTCCGCATTACTGATATTATCACTTTGAAGGTAACCTAATCCTTCTATCGGTAACCCTAAAGAAATTCTTCCTTTGATAATCTGTAAATTACTGTTTTCTATATTTATTGAGTGAACCGAAGCTTTTGTACAAATTTCTGAAACATCGGAAAAACCTTCATCTTCACAATTAAAAATCTCATCGCCATCAAGCCCTAAAAATGGTGAGTAATACCACTCAACACCGGATGCTTCAATTACCAAGGTTGATGACTCATTTACGACTCCTTCGACTGTTACATTCATCCACGTTATTGCATCCCTTGTCGTAAAATACCAATTAGCCATATCATCATCATTTTCTTGTAATTCAACGAAATCAGATTGATTACTTGTTTTATATCCATAATATTCTGAATCCATAGTATTGGAATATACGGCATAGGATAGTATAAGAATTAAAACTAATCCGGTTCCAACCATGGTTCTAAGCATGTTAGGATTCTTTGCTAATGCTTTCTTCATGTCACCCGAATACAACACCGTTTATTGAATCCTTGTTTGATGTAAATATAGAATTCAATAGCACGGTAACAGTCATCACGATTAAATAGACTCCCTAAGACGGCGAGTCAGAATAGGTGAGGCTTTGACGACATTCAATGATATTCCAGCTGACATGTTAATAGATGCCTTAGTGGAACATATTTCTACAATCGAAACAATAGTTGCTCCGGAGTGGGCATCCTTCGTAAAAACAGGTACACACAGAGAACGCCCTCCAGATCAAGATAATTGGTGGAGTATTAGGTCAGCTGCAATTTTGAGAAAGGTCGCCTTTAAAGGACCAATAGGTGCAAATCACATATCCCAGGAATATGGGGGCCCACGCGACAGAGGAGTAAAGCCTAACAGGGCTGCTGCAGGATCTAGGAATATAGCAAGAACAATTTTACAACAACTTACAGATGCAGGTATGATTCAAAGCTCTTTCAATGCTTCTGGTACTGTTAATTATGGTAAAATATTAACTCCTGTGGGGCATAAACTAATCAATGACATAGCGCATTCTGTAAGGCCCAAAGCGGAAGAAAAGTATCCAGGGCTATCAAACTATTAATGAGGTGATATTATGGCTAGAAACAAACCGTACGCAAAAAAGAAGCGTTTGATCAAAGTCACTAACCAAAATCGTCGTGTGCCGGTATGGGTTATGCTCAGGACTAATAGAAATACTAGTACTCATCCTAAAAGGCACATGTGGCGCAGATCTAAATTACAAAGGTGAATTATATGGCTGAAGTTAGAGAATTAATAATACCATTAAGGGCAGCTTGGAAAGTACCTAGAACAATTAGGGCTAATAGAGCAATCGCAGAGATTAAAAATCACGTATCTCAACATATGAAAAAAACTGAAAATGAAAGAGTTTGGATTGATGAAGAGATTAATCAATTAATTTGGGCCCGCGGAGCGCAAAAGCCTCCAAGAAAAATAAAAGTTGTTTGTACAAGGGAAGAAGGATTCAACATTTTGGAAGTAAAATTATTGGAGGAATAATTATGGGCAATATTAGACCATCGTTTATAAAAATAAGAGCACTTAGATTAGTGGCCGATTATCCTGATAAATTTAACGGAGATTTCGAAAACAACAAAACTTATGTTTCTATGTTCACGGATTTGGGTAATTCTGAAGGTAAAGAAGTTACAAATAAGAAAATGCGAAATTGGATTGCAGGATACATAACCAGATACAAACAAAGAAGAGTTGATTGAATAACATCACCTCCGATGAGAGTGAGTGAGCATGGGTGAACGCTTAGATGTTCATTTACCTATCAAATCTAATAGACTCTGCATTATCTTGGTTAAACCCCAATTCGATGGAAATATCGGCGCAGTTGCTAGAGCCATGTTAAATTTTGGAGTATCCGAATTAAGAGTTGTAGGTAGAGAAACTAACTGGTCCGAAGAAACACGTAATAGGGCAAAACACGCACAATCAGTATTGAATAATTCTTTAGCATTTGATACAATTAAATCAGCATCACATGATTGTTCGTTAGTAGTTGGAACATCTGGAAAAAGAGAATTTGGAAGGCAAACTGCCTTTAGACATTTTATAGAGCCTGAGGAATTACCAGAACGACTTTTAGTCACCGAAGGAAAGATTGGATTAGTCTTTGGACCAGAAGGAATTGGATTATTAAATGATGAATTAAATCAATGTGACTTATTAATCTCAATACCTACTTGGGAAGGTTATCCAATAATGAATTTAAGTCATGCAGTTTCTGTGCTATGTTATGTATGGTACAGCAAATTAGATCATAAAAAATCCGAACGTCTTCTTCAACCTAATTTAAAAATAAAATTACGATCCGAAATCAATAGACTAACAGAATTATTACCATCAAAAGATCATACTCGAAAAGGTATTGAAGAAACACTATTCAGAGTAATTATGAGGGGTTTGCCAAAAGATGATGAGATTCATAGGTTAATTGGAGTAATTAAAGATTCTGCGGATTCTTTTGAAAAGTATTAAGGTCTCCAAATTGCCCAGGATTTGGGTGTTTCTCTGACATGCATAGCAGTTAATTTTAATTTATTATCATAATTATTTTTTATTTCAGGAGATACTTGTTCAAAAGCCCACTTAGCTAAATTTTCTGCAGTAGGAATAAATGGAACAATAATTGTCCTATGCCAATCTCCCATTATTTTAAGTGCTGAAATACAGTCTTGATCGCCTTCATAAACAATAAATGAATGATCAATTATATCATGAATTTTTTCATTGAGAATTCTTGATACGTCTGAAAAATCCATTAACATACCTTCCTCAGAAACNCCACTAATTGATACTACGTCTCCTTCTATTTCACATTCAAACCTATATCTATGTCCATGCATATGTCTACATTTACTTTTATGGTTCGGAACTCTATGTCCTGTATCAGTTTCTACAAACCTTCTTATTATTGTGGTCATTTTAATTCCTCTTCAAAATCTAAACTTACTGAATTAATACAGTATCTTTCTCCTCCAAATTGGGAAGGTCCATCTTCAAATACATGCCCTAGATGAGAATCACAAGATGAACAACGAACTTCGACTCGCTCCATACCATGGCTTGCATCAATAATTCTTGATATATTGGCAGAATCATGCTCTGAATGAAACGCTGGCCAACCACATCCTGAATTATACTTCATTTCTGAAGTAAATAATAATTTATTACAGTTATAACATCTATACTTTCCCGTTAATGAAAATTTATCATATCTTCCAGTAAAAGCCCTTTCTGTGCCGTTTTCTCTNGTAACATGATGACGTAACTCGGTATCCAAAGCATCTAGTAACACTTCTTTCCAGGGTTTTACATATTCAATAGGATCTTCTAATCCTAAGGAATCGAATGCCAAAATTCTTTCTACATCAGAACCGCTTTTGCCACTGGATTTACCTTTATAATCTGGGTTATAAGATGTTAATGTGTTTTTTAATATCGTATTACTATTTATATTTAATATCTTACAAGAAGTCATTAAATCATTTAATATATATTTTTTATCGGCATCTATGAATGGTAAATAAAATGTAACATTTTCTGATTTCCAATTTCCTAATGCGAACGATTTATTTATTGATTCATAAAATTTTGGCCTACAATCTGGATATATTGCATGATCTCCAGAATGTACGCCTAGTCCAATTTTTACATCACAATTATATTTATTCACTAAAGAAATTGCATAACCATACATTATTGACGAAAAAATGGCATTTCGGTTTGGAACAACTGTAAGTTTCATTTGAGCTTCTTCATAATGCCCCTCTGGAATATCTATGTCATCATTTAGTAATGCTGAGTCAAAGATTTCAAATGAATTAGTCATATCAATAATCTTATGCTCTATGATGTGTCCGATAGAATTTAGGTAATTTATATTAGCCTTAGCTCTCTCTATTTCTATCTTATGTTTTTGACCGTAATCAAATGAAATGCATGTTATATCATAATTTCTATTTAGCATGTTTATCAATAAAGCAGTTGAATCCATGCCTCCACTAAACGCAATTACCGCTTTCATCAATCCACACCCAACCATTTATGTGTCTGTAATGAAAGTCTCCATTCTTTATTTATTTTTACTATATTTTCAGTTTCAACAAAATTTCTGCCATTCCATTCTACACTTTCATTTTCAAAATAACAGGGTTGTAGGAATATATGTTCAAATCCATGCTTTAACTCATCATATAAGTTTAAATCTTGCCCACAATAAACAATTTTTAACTCATCTCCAAATCTTTGTTTTATTATACTATTTGGATATAATTGATCTTTAGGTGAAACACATATCCAGTCAATTATATCTGGAACAGGAATAGTACCATTAGTTTCAACTGATAGGTTAATGTCATATTTCTTTAATTCATTTCCTATTGTGCTAAGATCCTGTAAACAGGGCTCTCCTCCTGTAAATACTACTCTATTACATCCGAATGAAAGTATTTTTTTTATTATTTCATCCAAATATAATTCTGTATATTCAAGAAAATTAGTATCACACCATTCACACCTTAAATTACAATTTCCAAACCTGACGAAAACATGGGGTTTGCCCATATGAAAACCCTCTCCTTGTATTGAATAAAAAATTTCAACTATAGGATATTTTATCAAAATATTCCCCCTACTTATCTAATGATATTAATTGCATTAATTCAGTTCTCGCTTCTGGTTTGTCAAAGAATACACCTTTCATAGCGGACGTTGTCATTATGCTATTCTGCTTTTTTATTCCTCTNCACTTCATACAACCATGAGATGCTTCTATAATTACTGCTGCACCNAATGGTTTCAGGTATTGAACTAAGTCAAATGCAATATTTTTAGTAATTCTTTCTTGGTTTTGTAATTGTTTAGCATGTTTTTCTACTAATCTAGCAAGTTTACTTATTCCGACTATATTATCAACTGGAATATATGCAATATGGGCACAACCACTAAATGGAAGCATATGATGTTCACAAGTCGAATGGAATTCAATATTTTTTAAAAGAACAATTCCATCATATCCTTCAGCATTAAAAGTAGAGTCAAGAATTTGTTCAGAACTGTCTGCATATCCGGAATATATTTCTTCATAAGATTCTATTACCCTATTTGGTGTATCAATTAGTCCTTCCCTTAAGGATCCTTGAATATTTTCTATATATCTCACTAATGTGTCAATAGCTGCTATTGCATCTTTTTTATCTGGAATTTTATTCACTTTATCATCTCCTGCCATGATTTTTATCTATAACATCTAATTGATCTAACATCTTTCTACAAGCAGATCTTACTGCATCTGCTACAGAAATAAATTTTTTAGTATCTCCAATATGTAACTTTAAATCATTTAAAATCTCTTCAGGCATGTCCAAACTTATCTTAGGCACATCCTGTCTGCGTAGATGAAGACCAATTAAATATTACTATGGTATTACTATATGAATATTATCTCATACTTTCTAACATATCATCTAACTCTGGATATGTTTCCATAAGGGCATTTGATTTTATCTTTAGTCGTGATAATTGTAAGTTAGCTTCTTCAACAGATACGCCTTGTTCTAGTAAATTTGATATTAATGATAATCCTCCTTGGATAATACCCGCATCTAAAAATGCATCATTAGATATTTGACTCGTAACTCTCAAAACTTCTAAAGTATTTTTTAGGAAGTTGACTTCTAAATTAAGTATATCAACAGTTAATAAATTAATATCTTCAAACCTCTCAAGTATCGTCTTCATATATGATGCTGAATATAATTGCTTTTGATTATTTGGAATTTATTCCTGAATTATCTCCACTAATACGCCACCAGTAGATTTAGGATGAATAAATGATATTAATTTTCCATCTGCCCCTTTGGTCGGTACATCATTAATGATTATTACGCCGTTTTCTTTTAATTTAATAATTAATGCAACAATGTCACTGACTGTTACGGCTAATTGTTGAATTCCTGGGCCATTCTTAGTGATAAATTTACCAACTGGAGAATCTGGAAATAATGGCTCTAGTAACTCTAATCTAGATCCACTTTCACCTTTTAAATACTGTACCTTAACACCTTGATTTTCTACTATGTGACTTGATGAATCTTTAAATCCGATTAGATTCCAAAATATTTTAGATTCTTTGATAGATTCGGTTGCAATACCAATATGATCTACACTTATATTACTCATCTAAACACCACTTGGGGCGATCCAGGTTCCAAAAACATCAATCATAACCTCATTAACCTCGCCGACAGTTGAACCAGCTTTAATCGCAGATATTAACGATTCCATTATATTTTCATCGGTCATACATACAGTTTTTAATTTTTTAAGTGCAATATTTAATGAATTTATATCACGATTTTCTTTAAACTTTTTTAGAGTATTTACTTGCCTTATACTAGCTTCATCATCTATCTTAAGGGCCTCAATTGATTCTTCTATATCCGTTGTATGTTCATTTACTCCTACTACTTTTGTGGTCCCTGACTCTACATCTTCCAGATGTTTCCAGGCACTCTCATGAATCATACGTTGTTGCATACCTGCTGAAATACATTCCATTGCTCCCCCAGATTTTTCTATCTTATTCATAATTATATTTGCATCTGCAATTAACCCAGTTGTTATTTTTTCAATTAGTATTGAACCACTAAATAAATCAGGATATTCTATAATATTAGTTTCTGATGCTAATACTTGTTGCGTTCTTAATGCAATTGTTACAGCATCTTCAGTAGGTAATCCTATCGCTTCGTCATAACTATTTGTATGCAATGATTGAGTTCCACCTAATACTGCTGCTAATGCTTGATAAGCTACTCTAATCGTATTTACCATTGGTTGTTGTGCAGTTAATGTAACACCTGCAGTTTGCGTATGGAATCTCAACATAGAAGATTTAGGATTTTTAGGGTTATATTTTTTTAACATTTCGTACCACATGACTCTTGCAGCACGAAATTTACAAATTTCTTCTACAAAGTTATTATGGCAACCAAAAAAGAATGAAATTCTAGGTGCAAAATCATCTATCTTCAATCCTCTCTTCATAGCACAATTTACATAGTAGCTTGCATTAGATAAAGAAAACGCTAATTCTTCACTTGCAGTACATCCAGCCTCTCTAAGGTGATAACCACTGACAGAAACAGTATTCCATTTTGGAGTATTTTTATGACACCATTCCATTAAATCTGTAGTTAATCTAATGGAATGTTTTGGAGGATAAACGTACAACCCTCTTGCCATATATTCTTTTAAAATGTCATTTTGAACTGTCCCAGTTAAATCCTTCCTATTAATTCCATTTTCATCTGCTAAAGCAACGTATAAGGCTAATAATGTAGTTGCTGGAGCATTTATTGTCATAGAAGTTGAAACTTTAGATAAATCTATATCATCAAATAATTCTCTCATATCATTGATAGAATCTACTGGAACTCCAACTTTTCCGACTTCGCCTAATGACATTTTATCATCAGAATCTAGTCCTAATTGCGTAGGTAAGTCAAATGCTACTGATAATCCTGTTTGCCCTTTATTTAATAATTCTTTAAACCTCAAATTTGTTTCCTTTGCAGTGGAAAATCCTGCATATTGACGCATAGTCCATATTTTTTTCTTATACATCGATTTGTAAATGCCATTTGAATAAGGTGGTATTCCCGGAGGGGTAGAGTCTCCCATATGCTTCCGAGACGGTTAGGTAACATGAACAATGCGATTACTCGTGGTGGCCATGTGCTCCGTGGGCATGGCCGTGAGATAACTCTTCTTCACTAGCATCCCTAATCTCAATAACTGTTACACTAAATTTTAATATTTTTCCCGCCATGGGATGATTAAAATCGATTTTTACGACATCTTCCAAAACTTCAAGTATTGTAAATTGCATAGGTCCATTTTCACTTTGAGCCTGAAACATCATGCCAATATCTAATTCTTCGGGGAACTGATCTCGAGGCATTTCTTGAATTGCTTCTTCATTTCTATTTCCGTATGCATCTTCCGGTGTTAATATAAACTCCCTTGTTTCATCAATCTCTGCACCGATTAATTCTCTTTCAAAACCTTCGATCATATTTTTGTGTCCTACTAAAAACGCCATAGGATCTTTATCCTTGCTTGAATCAAAAACTTCCTCTGATTCCGGAAATGTACCTGTATAATGCACTGTTACTACTTTATTATTTTCTACCTTCATTTTATTCACCTTCTTGTTGTATAATTATCTATAATTTTAGATAATGATTTGTGTTGTGATTCATCTATTATNCCCTCGTCTAATTTTTCAGTAATATATTCTCTTGATTGTTGAATTGATTGCCTCTCACCTTTAGCCCATATGCTTGCTAACATATTTGACCTATATTCCTCTGCAACATTTAATTTGATAAGTAGACTACGCATTTCATACTTATATTCCATGTGTTTGCTCCTATCCAATCTTTTAAGTCTGGTTGCAGGTTGATAATTTTTTTGCCTAGATCGGGGCCTAGGTTTTCTAATAACTGCTGCTGGTTTGGCCTTCAATTTGGCTGCAGTTTCCTTAGTTGTTGATATCACATTAGCCCTTATTCTACTTTTTTCAATTAATTCCATAGCTTTCGTACTTGGTAGAATTTCTATTTCGGGGGCCACTATGGCATTTTTCTTCTTTAATCCAATTCCTTTTTTTGGCGCATGTCCTAATATTTGTTGTTCTATAACTGATTCCGCTTCTGTGATGTCATGTGAAATTACGACATTAGTTTCTATAGGTTCTTCCTTTGAATCAATAAGTGGAACAATCTTTTCGTCTGATATAATATCCTTTTCAATCTCTTTTATTGGATGCTCAATCTTAGTATTTGGTAAAGGTATAACTTTTCTAACTGGTTTTGGAATATGATTTTTATCAGGAACTTTAGGAGTTTTAGTAGTATTCTTATTACGATCTATAGGTGTTTTTTTTACAGGCCGAGGTGGTAAATTTCCACCAAATACATTTCGAGGTTCGACCTTAGGTCTCCTTCTACGCTGCACTGTTTAATCGATCTCCATTCTTTCGACTAAAGGGGGTTTCATAAGGCTTCTCAATCCCATATAACCTTGGTATGGTCTGTTCTTAAAATAGGATTAATTGAACTATCATCTAAAAGGGTCTTAAATCCAACATTATGTAACAATCGCCCCAATTCTGCTATCATTGTCCCATTGTCGATGCAGAATTTTTTTTCAGGCCAATATGCAGTTGCTCCTCTTTCCTCGCACATAATTTCTGCCATTTCTCTAATCCTGGAATTACAAGCTACTCCCCCGCCAAGTAATAATTCTGTTTTACCAGTATGCGCCATTGCCCTTTCTGCAACTTCTATGCATGATGCGAATGCATGTTCCTGTAAAGACCAAGAAATTGATTCTAAGGAATCTCCTGCTAATACTCTTCTTTGAGCCGCTGTTAACATTCCAGAAAAACTCATATCCATTCCTTGAACACCATATGGAAGGTCTATCATTTTGTCTTCAAAATTTAAATTATTAGTAAATTTGCTTGCTAATTTTTCTATTTTTGGCCCGCCAGGGAATGGTAATCCTTGGTTTCTGGCAAATTTATCTAACATATTTCCTATTCCTATGTCCAAAGTTTCGCCCATGACTCTATATTTTTCTCTTGATTTGGCAATAACTTGAGTATTTCCACCACTTACATACAATAAAACGGGATCAATACATCCAGTTTGATTTCTTCCTATCTCTATATGTGCTATACAATGGTTAACACCAATGAGTGGAATATTCCATGATTTAGATAAAGTTCTTGCTATACTTGCGCCCACTCTTAGGCATGGACCTAACCCCGGACCTTGACTAAAAGCTATAGCTTCTACATTATTTTGTTTAAACATTTCAGAATTTATAACCTCATTTAATAAATTTGAAACTTGAGAACAATGGTGATCTGCAGCCTCTCTAGGATGAATTCCTCCTTGCTTTGGCCTGAATAAATTGGAATAGGAGTCCGATACATTTCCATCTAAATCTACCATCCCAAATGATAATGTATGGGCAGTACTTTCTATGCCTAGTACTACTCCGCCCATGAATCCCGACAGAGGTATGCCTTTGAAGTCTAACTACTTCCTGTAAACGTGAAGACATTAATTCTCAACTGCGGCGAAATTGCTCACTTCTCAACAGGAGACACATCTATGCCCCTTTCCGGTGCTGAAATGACTGATTATGATAATTTAATTTATCAACCTGGATATGCAATAATAATCGAAAAAGGCATTATATCAAAAATTAGTAGTAATGAAGAAATTATAAATGAATTTGTGCCATGGTTTAAAGGCGGAGATATTCAAACTGAAGAATATAATATAATTGATGCCCGTCAATCTGCGTTAACTCCTGGCTTTGTAGACTCACATTCCCATCTTGTTTGGTCAGGCGATAGATCAAAGGAATTATCATTAAGGCAGAATGGGAAATCATATGCAGATATATCTAAATTAGGAGGAGGCATTAAGAAAACTGTTAATGCAACAAGGGAGGAATCCTTCAAATCTTTAATTGATAATTCTTTAAGACGTGCTGATATAGCAATATCTTTGGGTACAACTACTCTCGAGGCAAAAAGTGGTTATGGTTTAGATCATATAACAGAGATTAAATCATTAAAAGCTATTGATGAGGTTTCTAAAATTAGTAATTGTAAAATTACTCCAACTTGGTTAGGTGCACATGATTTTCCTAATGATAAGTTGAGGTCTGATTATATAGACGAGTTAATCAATGTCCAATTACCCAACATAGTTGAAGATAATCTAGCTCAATATGTAGATGTATTCTGTGAACCCGGTTGGTATACTGCTGAAGAAACGGAGATTATAGTTAATGAATCAAAAAAACTCGGACTAACACCAAGGTTGCATGTTGATGAATTTATTGATTCTGGTGGATTAAAATTAGCTGCAGAATTAGGTTCTGTTAGCGGTGATCACGTAGCATATTCTAGCGATGAATCAAGATCTTTCGCGAGTTCTAATAATACGATGCAAACATTTTTGCCGGGTACCCCATATATTTTAGGAAAACCTATTTCGTTACCAATTGCTCAATGTATCGAAGAGGGTTGGAGTTTTTCTATAGCATCTGATTTTAATCCTAATTGCCCCTCTTTATCTTTACCATTTGTTGGTAGTCTTTTATCTCATAGAATGAATATTGATCCCATAATTAGTTTAATTGCAGCTACTAGAAATCCAGCAACTACGATTTTAGATAATTCAACAACTGGTTGTCTTAATGTTGGCGGTCCTGCTGATATTAATTTATTATGGTCTAACTATATTTCAGGTTGGTGTCAGACTCCCGGTATGAATCCAATTTGTAAAACTCTGATTAATGGAAACATTGTAAATTCTAATAATGTAATATGAAATTACTACTAATAATAAATAGTTATATATCTATAATTATGAATTTACAATAAAGAAAAAAAATTAATTAGTAATATTTACATTAATTTATAAAAATATATGTATAAATATAATTATCATAAGGCTGATAATCATGGTTATCAGAATTTAATATGTGCATGAATTAATAAATAATGGCGCAGTACAACGTTTTAATTAAAAAACTGCCAAAGGAGCTAATATCCCCCTATGGTAGGGTTAAAAATTAAAGACTTAATGCGACATATGTTATGATCATAAATGGCTTTTGTCTTAAATGTAAAACATATGGAAATATGGGTAACGTAAAAATGGTTATTATGAAAAATGGAAGAACACGGGCCTCTGGTAAATGTTTGGAAAATAATTGTCATGGAAATATATCCAAAATTGTATCATGATTTTTGAAATAATACAGAACCCTTCATTTGGAATGTCAATGCCGCTTGGGTTACCTAGGGCTCGTGGTCTAGGGGTTATGACGCCACCTTGACATGGTGGAGATCGCAGGTTCAATTCCTGCCGAGCCCACCAATAGGTTCAAACCTATTTAAAAAATATTTCATTAATAAGTAATTCTCAATTTACCTGCTCCTTTGGATTTAACATTTTTAATATTTAGATTATCTAACAAACCTATATTGTCAACATGAGTCCCTCCGCATGGGCATAAATCTATTCCTTCTATCTCAACAACTCTCAAATTTTTTACAGAAGTAGGTATTCTGTCTAAAAAATTTGTGTGTCTCATCTTCTCATGAGATTTAATTTTCTCTCTGGACCACTGGTAAATATTTACTGCAGCGTTAGTTTTTATAATTTCATTGAATCTTGTTTCTAAAATTTCCGAATTAAATTTATCCCTGTCTGGAAATAAGAGATCTAACCTTGTATGTTCCTTGCTTATTTGATTTCCCACCGTTTCGGCCCCAAATATATCATTAGCCAATGCAGAAACAATATGTTGAGTAGTGTGTAACTTAGTATTCCTATTTCTGGATATGCTGTCAATTTCACAAGTTATAATATCATCTATAACAAATAAATCAGAATTTTTAACTGGATGTTGAATGAGTTCACCTGGTAACGTTTCCATAAAGTTACTTTGAAAATTATCTCCAATAAATATACCAATATCTCCTGGTTGCCCACCACCTCTAGGGAAACAATAACTTTCGGATAACATAATCTTGTTTTCATTTATTTCTACAACATGTGCTCTAAATGGAGGAGGATTAAGTCCGGGATGAATTTTCATATGTAATTTTTCTTGCATAAATTTCACCTAAACAGATTGGATAATTCTCCATTTAATAATGCATTAGATACTCTTTCACAATCTTCGGTCATTGATCTATCTTCGATTAATGGTTCCACCATAACTTTCATCCAATTATGAATTTTCATAACTCCTTTACCTGGTTTTTCTTCAATTCTATTCATTGCTTCACAAGAACATATTAGTTCATTTGCCAATACTTGAGATAGATATTTTGTCATTATAAAAGTTCTATGTGCGCCGGTCGCCCCCATTGATACGTGATCCTCTTTTCCGTTACTTACTGGAACGTTACCTATTGAAGCTGGATTTGATAATATTTTCATTTCAGAAATCAATGCGGCAGATACATACTGAACTATCATCAATCCACTTTCTAAACCTTCTTCATTTGTTAAAAATGCCTTTTGTCCACTCCACATGGGATCTAATATTTGATTTGTTCTTCTTTCTGAAATAGACGCTAGTTCGTGGCATCCAATTGCTAAATAATCACTTATAAGGGATAAATTTTGACCATGAAAGTTGCCTCCACTAATTACTTCCCATGATTCAGAATCAGAGAAAACTAATGGATTATCTGTCGCACTATTAATTTCTATCTCTAACATTCTTTTAGCTTCTCTTATGATTTCAATGACGGGCCCATGAACTTGGGGTGAGCATCTGAATGAGTAAGAATCTTGAACTCTATCACAATTTTCGTGAGATTTATTAATTTCAGAATTTGATACTAACTCCAAAATTCTAGCAGCTGAAATTAATTGACCAAAATGCGGCCTTACTTCGTGAATTCTGGAATCAAAAGGTGAGTGAGAACCTTTAATTGCTTCTAAAGAGCAAGCAATAGCTGCGTCAGCAGTAAATATTAAATGGTCCATATTAATTAAAGCAATAGATAAATAAGTGCACATTTGACTAGTTCCATTAATCAGGGAAAGTCCCTCTTTGGCTTGCAATTCTATTGGTTCTAAACCGAATTCTCTTAACGAGTCTAATGCCTCCATTTGTACTAAATTACCATTTTTAATTATATTGCATTTACCTTCACCCATCATTGCTAACGCCAGATGTGACAATGGTGCTAAATCACCAGATGCTCCAAGAGAACCAATTCTTGGAATGATAGGCGATATCTTATTATTTATCATTGATAATAATAATTCAATAACTTCAATCCTTGTACCGGAATATCCTTTTGCTAGAGAATTAGCTCGTACCAACATCATCATTAAGACGTGGTTATTTTCCATTTTATCTCCTACTCCACAAGCATGACTACGTATTAAGTTTGATTGTAAATCTCCTAACTTATCGGCATCAATTGTTACTGAAGACAAAGATCCAAAACCCGTATTAATACCATATATTACATGATTATTTGAAATAATTCGTTCTACAACTTCCCTAGATTTTTTAATCTTAATTATTGACTTTCTTGACAGTTTAACCTTTAGGTTATCATTTGTTATGTTAACAATATCTTCAATTTTAAGATTATATCCGTCTATGATTAAGTTAGACATATTGTAAGCCAAACGCATCTTACAGATATACTCATCGTGGACTCAATCTAAAAAATTGAGAATTTCATCGTCAACAATGTTGGAGATTGTAATTTCGAGGTTTTCATCTCTTTCCATCGCTCTACTGATAGCAAATTTTGCTCCAGAATTTCTTGCCCATGCACGCCTAGCTATTCCATTATTTACATCCCATGATATCATTGAATTTATATTTTTATCAGATTGTTCTGAACCATCAATTAACATTCCAAAACCTCCATTCATTACTTCACCCCAGCCTACTCCTCCGCCATTATGTAGACTAATCCACGTTGCCCCTCTGAACCCATCTCCCACGAAATTTTGAACAGACATATCTGCTGTAAACATAGAACCATCTTTGATATTAGCTGTTTCTCTATATGGGCTGTCAGTCCCGCTAACATCATGATGATCCCTGCCTAAGACTATCGGAGCGGACAATACTCCTGCTCTAATTGATTTATTAAATTCTAATGCTATCATCCTCCTACCTACTTCATCTGCATATAATATTCTAGCTTTACTACCAACTACTAATTTATGATTATCTGCATCTTTTATCCATTCAATATTATCATTATACTGTAATTGAATTTCTTTTGGACTAGTTTTAGATAATTCAGTTAATACTTTTAGTGCTATTTCATCTGTAATTTTTAAATCCGAATCTTTGCCCGATGTACAAACCCATCTAAATGGTCCAAATCCATAATCAAAACACATAGGACCCATTATATCTTCCACATAAGAAGGAAATTTAAATTTTGTATTATCCATAATATCTGCGCCAGCGCGACTTGCTTCTAACAAAAATGCATTTCCATAATCCCAGAAAAACATTCCATTATCACATAAATTATTCACTGCTTTTGCATGTCTTCTTAATGAGTCAATTACCATATTTTTGAATTTTGAAGATTCTTCAGAAATTAATCTTAATCCTTCTTCATAATTTATTCCTACCGGCATATATCCTCCTAACCAAGGATTGTGTAGGCTGGTTTGATCACTACCTAAATCAGGATAAATTTTATTATTAACAAAATATTCCAATAAATCTACTATATTTCCAACGAAACCTAGTGAAACTGCTTCTTTCTTATCTTTAGCTTCATTAATTCTAATGGAGAGTAAATCAAGATCGTAAAAAATTTCATTCAACCACCCCTGTTCATGCCTCTTCAATGCAGCATGAGGATTACATTCTGCTATTACACAAATAGCTCCTGTTATTACAGCGGCTTTAGCCTGTGCTCCAGACATCCCTCCTAACCCTGATGTGACAAACAATATACCTCCTAGGTCGTTATCTGGACCAATACTTAGATGCTTCCTAGCTGCATTCAATATCGTAATGGCGGTACCATGTACTATTCCTTGTGGCCCGATATACATATATGATCCTGCAGTCATTTGACCATATTGAGATACACCCATAGCACTCATTTTATCGAAATCAATTTGCTTGGAATAATTCGGTACTACCATGCCATTTGTGATCACTACTCTTGGAGAGTTAGTATCTGAAGGGAATAAACCCATTGGATGTCCAGAATAAATCACTAGAGTTTGTTCATTATTCATTTTAGATAGGTAGTACATCGTTAATCTATATTGTATCCAATTTTGGAAAACAGACCCATTACCTCCATAAGTTATTAATTCATGAGGATATTGTGCTACATTCGGATCTAAATTATTTTGAATCATTAACATGATGGATGCAGCTTGTATTGATTTTGATGGATAATCGGAAATCGGTCTAGAATACATGTCATATTGTGGCCTAAACCTATACATGTAGATATGACCATAATCCTCTAATTCCTTTGAAAATTCTTTGGATAATTGATTATGCCATTTTGGTGGAAAATATCTTAATGCATTCCTTATAGCTAAGCTTCTTTCTTCTGTTGATAAATTAATAGGTCGTTTTGGTGCGTGATCTACTGAATAATCGATGGGTAATAAATCAGGTAAAATCTTCGGTATACCGGTAATAACGTCTTCACTAAATAACAATTAATGCCACTCCAACCTTTTAAAAATAATATTTTGAATTTCTTTATTAAAATTTTTACTTTTTTCTAAAATATGATTAATCTCATTAAAAAATTTCATACCTTCTTGTTCTGTTAAGGAATCAATATTTATTTTAACATTTAACGATGCTATGTAAATTGATGAATATAATAATTCTGATGCAGATGCTAAATCTGTTAGCGCATTGACATTTCCATTTTTTGCTAATTCAGGTAACAAAGGAAATAATTCCATTGCTGCTAATGCGATTTGATATGGAGCATTCGTAGCTTCTAGAGAGGATTTTAATATCATTTCTTTTCGGATTATTATTTCTTCATTAGAATCCTTTGATAGTTTATATGCATCCATTACGTTGTCAAATGCATCACAATCGTTATGTGCCATTACCATAGATTCGTCTATACCAGGTTCACATATTGATAATAATTTATTAGATATTTCATGGCCATTAATCCACTTTTCTCTAGCTAATGTTAACTTAGCAACCATTGAAGTTAGGGAATATGAATGGCTTAAAGTAAGTGCTGCTACAGCTCCTCCGCCCGGAGTCGGAGTCTTAGAAGATATGCTTCGTAATACAGAAATATACCCATCATTCATAGTTTTCTCGCTCCCTTATTCATTTTCCACTCAATGATATTATCTTCTGGCAAGAACTCCCCTATAATGTCCAGTTTTAAACCAGTTATTGCAGCATTGACTAATTCTGTATCACTTAAAGTTTCAGAATTTTTTTCGTACATTTTTCCTGCATTAATAAATGCCTTTAACGGGACTAAACCAACGAGTTCAGAACTTATGACCTCAAGGCCTAATTTGTTAGCTTCGGTTTTAATATACTCTGTAACTTCATACAAGCCAGTTATATTGAAGTCCAGTAAATTCATAGATACTTGGGCAGTATTTTCATCATACATCCAACCTGCTGCCTGTAAAGACTGAAATATCCCTATCGTCCTTGTAGGTTTACCATCTTCATCTAATACCTTAAATCCATTTTTATCTTTAATCAACATACCACTGGTTCTAATGATTCCCGATATTTTGTTAGCTAAAGATTTGTCAGATGTATTTAGATTGACATTATATGCAATCAACATATTGCGGGAGCCCGTAGCAGTTACGCCTGATTTAGGTATAAATATTGATGGACCATAGTCAGGTTTCCATTCATCTAGTGCGATTTTTTCTTCAATTCCTTCGTACTCTCCTCTTCTGATATTAGGTAAACTTATTCGACTTTGATTTCTTGCCGCATGCCCATATAAGTAAATTGGTATCCCACATGAGGAGCTTATTTCCTTTGCATATCTTTCAGATAATTCAGTACATAATTCTAATGATGCATTTGATAATGGTATGAATGGAACTACATCAACTGCACCCATTCTAGAATGTTCTCCGTTATGATTTTCCATATTTATTAGTCTATATGCTATTTTAGAACTTTCAATTGCTGCTATTAATACGGATTCTGGATCACCAACAATTGTTATTACAGTTCTATTAAAGTCGTATCCCATATCGACATCTAGTAGTGAGACCCCTTTTACGGACAATATAGAATTAGTAATTTTATCAATAATTTCAGCATCTCTACCTTCACTAAAATTGGGTACACATTCTACTAACACTTCATCCATGACATCACCGACCTTCATACTAATAGGATTATCATCAACTGTATGAATTTTGAGTATTGCTGATTGGACTGTCATTTTTCTTTTTATTTAATGTTTCTATTGATTTTACAAAGTCTGATTTATTAACAGAATTTCTATTTTCCGATATCGCATTTATTGCTGCTTCTACTACTAATGATTTTAATTCAGCACCACTAAATCCATCGGTTTTATTGCTTAAATAATTAATATCTACATTCTTAGATAGNGGAGTATTCTTAGTATGAACATTTAAAATACTTACTCTAGCATCTTTTTGAGGTAATGGAAGGTTTACAACTCTATCAAACCTACCTGACCGTAATAATGCTGCATCAAGAAGTTCCGGTCTGTTTGTCGCAGCAATAATTTTTACATCTTTAATTGAATCAAAACCATCCATTTCTGCAAGTAATTGCATAAGGGTTCGTTGAACTTCCCTATCGCCCGATGTCGTGGAATCCAATCTCTTTGAGCCGATAGAATCTATTTCATCTATAAAAATAATTGATGGTGCTTTCTGGCTTGCTAAATCAAATAATTCTCTAACCATTCTCCCACCTTCTCCGATGTATTTCTGTGCTAATTCGGAACCTACAATTCCCAAAAATGTAGCTTTTGTTGATGTCGCCACTGCTTTTGCGAGTAATGTCTTACCAGTTCCTGGAGGACCTGCAAGAAGAACACCTTTAGGAGATTCTATGCCAAACTTTAGAAACGCTTCTGGATTTTCAATCGGTAACTCAATCGCTTGTCTTATTTGTTTTATTTGTTCTTCTAAGCCTCCAATATCTGAGAAACTAACATTAGGTGACTCAATTATTTCAGCACTAGATACTAACGGATCCCAAGCATCATCAAGAACATCAATAACTGACAAATTATCTTGATTTAATGCTACTCTAGCCCCTGGTACTAACTTAGTTTGATCTATAAATGAATTGACACTTACAAGGAAAACTGTACCGTTAGAACTACGTACAATTGCATTATCATTCACTCTATCTTGTATATGGCCAATAACAAATGGTGGTGAACGTAAGTTACTAAGTTCTTCATCTAGTCTATTAGCCCTTTTTTTTAATCTAGAGCATTCATTTTCTAAAAATAATTTGTCAGTTAAAAGTTGTTGTGCGGTATCTGAGAGATCAGTGAATTTAATATGTAAGTTTTCGAAGGAATCTGATATATCTTCTGTATTATGAATGCTGATTTTTTTGTTAGGAGATTTATTGACCTTGCTGGACATATTTATACTAAACGTCTGTAGTTTAAGATATCTACGAAGGAATGATGTGTTAGAGACCCTTGGCCCCATCATGGGAACTTGCGAATTATGTGGAATGGAGAAAGTATCTACTAAGAGAACAAGGGCATCATCTACTATAGTAGATTGTTGTACTAGGTGCATTGATTCCTTGGGATTAACATCGATTACTAAAATAACTGATAAATTTGAAGAAAATTCTACTAAAAATAATACAATAAATAATCAAAGGTTAGTTGGTTCTGAAAAAGAAGAATTAATTCCGAACTTTCATATAAAAATACGTGAAGAGCGAGAAACACAAAATCTAAGCCAAGAAGATTTAGCTAAGAAGATTAACGAGAGAGTAAATGTAATCCAAAAAATTGAAAATGGTAATAGAGTTACAGATTCAGTAATAAAAAAATTAGCTAAAGCACTAGATATAATACTCTATGGTGGAATAACTCCTCAAAATGAACGTATCGTTAAAATTAAGGAAGATAATCAAATGACTATGGCTGATGCTAATATATCAGATATAACTAAACCAAATAAAACTAAATTACCAAAGAAGAAAATGAGGAAATTAGGCGTAACAAGGTCCGGTGCAAGAAAAAAAATAAGAGAATGATTTTATGGAAGACGTTCCTTTACATATTATTCATTTAGATCAAGATGATCCAAAAAAATGCACAGCAAGGAAAATGGCTAAATTTTATTCTGCGAAGCTCCATAATAAAATAAATAAATCTCCAAAACGTGGATTTTTACTCAATCCTCATAGTGAATCTATACTCGGCCCAGATGATAAAAAAATATTAAATTTAGGAGCATCAATTGTAGCATTAGATTGTTCTTGGAAACAGATTGATAGTTCATTAGAATTTATAAAAGATAAGACAAGACTTCAAGGAAAAACGCTCCCAATTGTTTTAGCAGCTAACGAAGTTTCTTGGGGTAAACCAGGCAGACTATCCACGGTTGAAGCATTTGCTGTCTCATTATTTATTTTAGGAAAACCTAAACAGGCAAGAAAAATTATGGAGCCCTTTAGATTTGGATCTCAATTTTTCGAACTAAATAAAGAACCATTAGAAGCTTATGCTAACGCTAATTCAAATTTAGAATTATCAAATATTCAATGGGATTATTTCGATAAACCTGAATTACCTGACCAATGACCCTGTAGATATATCACCTTCAGGTGTAAGTAATTTTACGTTTCCTTGTTCGTCATCAGCAGCTAATAACATTCCTTCTGACATTATTCCTCTTAATTTTCTAGGTTCTAAATTGGCAACATATACTACATCCATTCCTTCTAATTTTTGTTGATTATAAATTCCTTTTAATCCGGCGCATATTGTACGTGTAGAAGTAGGGGTATCTTGCAATGTTACTACCCATAATTTATCTGCATTTGGATGCTCTTCTACTTTTATTATCTTTCCAGTCCTCATTTCAACTTTCATAAAATCTTCAAAATTAATATAATCACTCTCCTTGTTAATCGGAGATGTCCTTATTTCTTCATCATTACTATCAAAATTATTAGCAATTGATTCTTCTCTTTTAATTATTTCATCTAAATCTAGTTTCTTAAAAAGTGGTTTAGGTTTATTCTCAGTCCAAGCCATGGCATTATTGAAATTAAATGCATCATCCCATAAAACATTGTCGATATCCTCTTTTTCGCCCATCATTTCCCATAGATGTTCTGATTGAAATGGCATAAAAGGCCTTGTAACAATTGCTAAGCCTCTCATAATTTTCCATGCATATGCTAATCCAGATAGGGATGAAGCTCTATCTTTATTATCTGAATTTTTTATATGTTTCCATGGTTCACTTTTTTGCAATAAGACATTTCCTTTTTGTGAGATATTCATTATATGCCTTAATGCTTCCTTAAATCGATGTTTTTCTAATGATTTTGATGCATTATTTAATAATTCATTTATTTCAATTGTTAAATTATGGAAATTTATTGAATTATCGAATTCTGATAATGGGTTAGATTTGTTATCCGAATTTAATCGATGAGCTAGAGTCAATACCCTATTGACATAATTACCATAATTTCCAATCAATTCATTGTTGACCCTATCTACATATTCATCCCATCTAAAATCTGTATCATGTCCTTCGGGCATATTTATTGATAAATAATACCGTAATGTATCAGCCTGATAATGTTCCAAAAATTCTGGCAACCATACAGCATGTTTCCGACTTTTACTAAATTGACCACCTTGGAGCATTAAATATTCATTAGCTGGGACGTTGGTAGCCAACATTAAATCTCCATTTGATTGTACATTAGATATTTCTTTATTATGTGTAGCTGAATTAATCCCCATTTGAATAGCAGGCCAAATAATGGTATGAAATGGAATATTATCCTTGCCCATAAAATATATAGATTTGGACTCAGAATCTACATCATGGTTTAACCATAATTTCCAGGCATCCTTGCCCATACTATGTTTATTGGGAGTTGCATACCTTTCTGCCCAAACTCTAGGGCATGAATAATATCCCTGAACAGCTTCAAACCAAACATAAATTCTTTTATTATTCCATTTATTATCCATATTTGGTAATTCAATTCCCCACTCAATATCTCTTGTAACTGCACGAGGTCTTAAACCCATTTCTAGCCAATTTTTAGTCATAGATCTAACATTGGGTTTCCATAATTTGTTATTTTCTAATGCAAAATTTTCTAATTGTTTTTGAAATAATTCTAATCTAAAAAATAAGTGTTTTGTGTCTTTTATTTGTATCTCTGCATTTGAATCTAATTTCGATCTAGGATTTATCAATTCATTATTTTCAAACGTAGCACCACATTCATCACATTGATCACCTCTAGCACCATCGGCTTTGCACCTTGGGCATAATCCTTCTACATATCTATCAGGAAGAAATTTAACAGAACCGTCATTGTTAATAGAACAATATTGTTTCATTGTTGATTCTTGTAGGTATCCCTGTTTGTGAAATAACGAAAATACTTCTTTAACTATTTCCTTATGTCTTGTATCTGTAGTCCTGTTATATAGAGTACCGCCAAATTCAATTCCCCTTGGATCTACATTCTTATCCCAAGAACATCCTAAGTCAATAAGTGCCTTTAAATTAATCTCATGAAACCTATCTACTACTTCTTGAGGAGTTATATTTTCTTGTTCTGCAGTAACAGTGATTGGTGTGCCATGCTCGTCTGATCCACTACACATCAAGACTTTTCGACCTTTTGATCTCTCATATTTATATTGAATATCTGCCGGTAAACAGTTACCCGCTACGTGACCTAGATGAAGTGGGCCGTTTGCATATGGCCACGCCATAAATATTGATACTCTCTCCATGGTTCCCTCGCCCTATATTATCATATCCGAAAGTTAGATATTTATGTCATGTTCGGTTCGATAGTACGGGAGCCGGTATCGTGAACAATAAATTTCTTGCTTCAAAATCTATAAATTGGTTATATAGAGGCAACTAAATTGGCAGATTATACATTTATTATTTTATACACATCTTTGGCATTAGGTGCTTCTTTCTTATGTAGTATATTGGAAGCGGTGTTGCTATCTACCAGCCACAGTCATATTGTAGCGTTAAAGGATACTCATCCAAATGTTAGCAAAAGATGGGCCGAGTACAAAGAAGATCCAGAAAGGCCCCTTACGGCAATATTGACATTGAATACTATTGCTCACACAGTAGGGGCGTTGGGCGTAGGTTCAGAAGTAGAAAAAATAGCTACTGGAGAATATGTAGTGGCTGCCGCAGCTGCAATACTAACTTTAGCTATCTTATTATTAAGCGAGATATTACCAAAAACTATCGGTGCACTTTATTGGAGAAAATTGACTGTTCCTTCTTACAATGTCCTTAATGTAATGATGATATTATTAGTTTTCATAATAAAGCCGATAGAAATTATTAGAGGTTTTTTACCAGATGTTCAATCTGAAACTGTTACACGATCAGAACTTTCAGTTATGGCTGATATAGCTGAAGAGTCGGACGTCATTGAGGAAGACGAAGAAAAGGTAATTCACAACTTACTGAGACTAAGGGAAATGGAAGTAAGTACAGTAATGACACCCAGAGTTGTAATGAATACCGTTTCATTTGACGAAACCGTAAATGACGTGTTGATGAGGATGCCTATCATGATAAATGGGCGTATGCCTATGACAGGTGAAAGTATAGATGATGTCCAAGGATTTGTATTACGAAATGAAATATTAAGAAGTGCTGCTAATGATGATCATGACACCACAATGAAAGAAATATCAAGAGAAATTAGGTCATGTACTTTAGATGAATCAGTTGATAAAGCATTAGATATATTATTAGAAAATAAAGTACAGATATTGATAGTTAAAGATGAATTTGGTGGCACATCAGGAATATTAACTATGGAGGATATTATAGAAACATTACTGGGTGTAGAAATCGTAGATGAGTCTGATCAAGAAGCAATAGATGTAGGCGACCATCATGAAGATATGAGAGCATTAGCAAAAATAAGATATGATAATGAATCAGAATAAATACAACTTAATAAATCAAATTCGTATTCTTTTTTCTATTATTTATTAATTTACTTAATCCGTAATATATTAATATAAATACTATCAAACATGCCATTATTGGAAATAGTAATGCTAGTATAGTTAAAATTATAGTTGCAAAATTTTCACCAGTAGCTATGACTGGATTACCCAGACCGGCAGTCATGAATGTTGATGTAGCTCTGGTGGCTACAGTTGCGCCTTGAATCACTCCTGATACTCCTCCACCGGCAATTATCGCTAGTATCCATTGGAAAATAGGATCTGTATTCCCTTCTAGAATCATCATTGTCATCAAAAATCCAGCAGCGACAGATCCAGGACTCGCAATTGTGTCCAATAAATTATCTATCCAAGGTACATAGTATCCAAAAAATTCTGATAGTGTTGCTACACCTAATAAGAAAATAGAGATATTTGAATCAAATATTTCAAACTCTGTGCCGTCTAAATTTACATCAATCAATGTTGTTCTCATTAATATGGATAGTATAAAAGGGGGGAGAAAAACTCGAAATCCTGCTGCTGCAGATAGTCCTATCCCCATACACAACGCGGTAATTAAATCAAGAGTATCCATGACTTGTCTATTAAACAATTATTAAAGGATGTATCTCTTATTATATCATATAGGAGTTTTTATTCCAAGAGACCTTACTAAGCACCAACCTGCTCTAGCTTCCCATACGGCGAAAATGCCGCCTAGTATACTGCCAACGGCGGGTAATAAATAAGCGGTAGATGTTATTATATTAGTATTAATTAATATGAAAAGTGAAATTCCAAAAGAACATGAAATTATTCCTGTAATTAAACGAAACATTTTACCTTTAGCATCTATGTTACAGGTCATCTGCATATACTGTCCTTGGGTTCATCAATATATTAATGGGTGTTTAATTTTGTTATAAAAAAAATTAATATTATTAGCCATGGCTAAACTTTATATTAACCACCTCTAACACATCATCATGACCTCAATTGCAAGGGAAGATTACCTGAAGGCAATGTGGAAATTAGGATCATCAAACATAGGAACTTTGGAATTAGCCAACCATTTGAAAGTAACGCCGGCATCAACTACAAAGATGATACTTAAATTAAGGGAAAATGGGCTAGTAAGGCATAAGCCTTACAAAGGTGCATCATTAACGGAAAAAGGTCTTAAAAATGCATTATCTGTAGTTCGCAGACATAGGTTATTGGAAACATTCCTATCAAAAACTTTAGGATTGAGTAATGAAAGTTTACACGTGGAAGCAGAGAGACTAGAACATGCATTGTCCAAAGATCTTGAGAATTCAATTGCAAAATATTTGAACAACCCTGTCCGGGACCCGCACGGTCATCCTATTCCTGGCCCAAATGGAGAAATTTTCAATAATAAAGACATTTTATTATCTGAATGCCCCATTAGTTCTAAAACAATAATTAGGCAAGTTCCTGATGAAGATTCAGAAATTTTATTATGGTTAAAAAACAATGGAGTAATTCTTGGACAAGAAATGTACATAAAATCAATAAATAATTTTGATGATAGCCTGGTAGTAGAAATCAATAATTCCTTAATTGAAATATCTTCCAATATTAGTAAATTAGTTTACGTGACTATAGAGTGATATTATGACATTTTCTGTTGCTAGTATGACTTCTAATGGAAAAAATCCAATGAAAGAGGTTAGGTATTTTAGAATATGTACTTTAATTATATTATTAATTTTAGGCATATATCCAGGGGAATTAGGGGAAATAACTAGGATTTCTATATATGATGCATATACTCAAGTCTCAGTTTTTGTAGCATTTACACTTTTATTATTCTTTGGTTTTGAGCATTATTTGGGTATAGATGTTGGTAAATTTATGAATAATGGAGGCATATGGCAGGTTCCTACGGCCTCATTGCTAGGTGCCATGCCTGGATGCGGAGGCGCAGTAATTGCAATTACTGCATTTGCCAAAGGTAATATTAGATTAGGTGCGATGGTCGCTGCATTAATTTCTACAATGGGCGATGCTGCGTTTTTATTGTTGGCTAAAGAACCGCTAACATATCTTAAAGTTATGATTATCTCTACTACAGCCGCAATAATAACTGGCTGGATTGTAGATAAATTTCACCCAGGCGAATTGTATAATTCAGAAGTTAATAAAATAAAAATAAATTTCATAGGTAAGTTAAGATATAGAGATTTAATTTATATCATTATTGCATTTCCTGGACTATTATTAGGGGTTCTACAATTAATGCAAATTACTTTTCCTAATTCAGATGTTATTTTATATTTTGGAATTAGTGGTGCATTGTTCTCCATCTTCATATGGTCCATATCACCAATTAATGCCGTTAGTTCATTTAATGATCATCCATTTACAAGGTCAACGGAAGAGACTTCATTCGTTACAGTATGGGTAATTGTAGCCTATCTTCTGTATGAATATTCATTCAATCTATTTGGATTTGATTTAACTTCGATTTCAGATTCTAACCTTCTATATATTCCCATTATTGCAATAGTTATTGGATTTATTCCGGGATGCGGGCCTCAGATATTAGTTACGACACTTTACCTTAACGGTGTCATCCCTTTTGCAGCATTAATTGGAAATGCAATATCAAATGATGGCGATGCACTTTTTCCAGCTATAGCACTAACGCCTAGAATGGCTATATTAGCGACTTTATATAGTGCAATACCTGCTATTTTAATTTCCTATTTTTTCTTATATTCTGATATTTGGATATGAATAGAGTATTATTTAGTTGGCGGATATATTATTGCATATACAGCAAATATTGCCCATATCCCACCTAAAACTGCAAATGGCCATTCTGAAGTTACGTACGCCCTAAGTGTCAACAACCCTTCTCCTAAAGCCATTAGAATTAAGTATTTATTCGATCGGCTAGAAATTATTCCCCTACTTTCACAAGAAAATGCAATCAGGACCATCATCATACCAAAGTATGCACCAATCATTGATATCTCCATATTCTTCTGAGAAATTTCTTCGAATATAATTACTATGGTCACAACTCAATGATTAACAAGATATGATGACATATATTTTTAATACAGAGACGATATAAAGAAGATATTATTTTAACAACTTTAAGAGAATTAATTGAAAAATCATTGATAAAATCATTATTAGCATTTGCATTATTTCGTGCATTCTATGGATTTAGAATATTGATAATAACATATTTTATTGCGGNAAAATCCTCCATATATTTTTCCATTCNATTTTTTTTCTATGATTATATTAAGAATAATATAAAAAATTATGTTTAATTATCAAACGATTTTGGGTAATAAACCCAATGTTCAATTGATTCTTTCTTATTAGAATAATATAATTTTATTCCTGGAACATTTGACATTTTATCATGAAATTCCAATAAAGTCGGATATTTTAAGATTATTGATTTATCAAGCCCATCAAATTGACCTGAAAATAACAAAAAAACATCAGTAAANATCTTGATATCAGCTATGCTCATAAATTCCGTGTTCGCTAACCAACCTGTGTCAGAATTTTCATATAAGGATGATAATAATTTCATACCTAGATCTAATTTTCCACCTTCATCAAATAGATTTCTTCGGGAAATGATTTTTTTTTCAATATCTTCAATATAAAAAGTAGGAGTAAACGATTCCCACCAACCTCTCATAACATCTAGTATTTCGTCTACTTTAGCTCTCATAAAAAGATTTTCAGGTTCTAATCCAGCCAATGCACCTGTGTATCTAAGCAATGCAGCAGACTCTGCTATTATCCCCTGTGATGTTTTTAATATTGGAAGTAGGCCATATGGAAGTATGTTATCGTTTTTTAATTTGATATATTCTTCATTATTAACCGTAGTATCTTTCCAAGATATTCCAGATAATTCCAAACATAAACGTGATGATTCAGCTAAACCAGGAGAATTGAAATATATTATTTCATGCATGTTCGCACGAGAGGTTTATTTTACTTTAAGGCTCCCATTTTACAAATTAAAAAAGATTATATTTAATTACCATTTGAAAATTTTATCAAATTATCTATTGAAATATAGTCCAAAGTATCTTTACAATAATGCGATCTAACGACGCTTCCGTTTTCATCAATTAAAACGTCTACCGATATTGTACTCGTTTTTGACAATGATAGAGTTTTTGGAATATACCCTCTTAAAATAGCTTGCAGCGTAGTTATTGGAGCCCTTAATGGAGTAAGTAGCACTCTTAAGATTGAATTTTGAACTTCATATTCTAAAAATGAAGTATATTGCTCGTCTGCAAGAATAATAAAAGGAGGATTATGTTTTTTCATTGAGTTTGACAGTTTGTCAATATTAGCATAAAAATACCTATCATAACTGTTTCTTCATTGAACTCACTCCACCTTTTAACAATTTTATTAATTCTAATATTACAGAATGGGCAAGTTTCAAATCTATAAAAAGTTAATATTATTCTTTTACCATTAGCTGATGATATATCGTACTCTTTACCATCTATTGACGACAGTATAATATTTGGTATTGGGTCACCTGATACTATTTTAGGCATATCAAAAATGGAATTATTTTTTGTTTTAATCTATTTGGTAGATAGATATAATTAAGACGTTTAGATACTAAAAATATATTATTCTTTTTGATCAATATGTTCTTCATACCATTGGTAACATGGAATTAACCAAAATATAGAACATAATGCTAGAGGTAATGCTATGCCCTGATAATAGAACATTGGATCATCTGTAAACAAATATAAGAAGCTCAATACTAATGGTTGATTTGCTGCCCAACCAAATAGTGGTCGCAAGGCGACCTTAGTAGTTAGGAGCANAATTTCCGGCTCGCGAATTAGGTTACTTAAGTACTTTTCATTACTATTTTTTCATATAATCATTATGTTTTCATTTACAACTTATTACGGTATAAAATTTCATGTGGCTTATAGTGTTTAATATGTATATCATAAACAGAAATTATTTATAATATAGCTTTAATCTAAATATCTAAAATAATGTATACATTATTTGATTTCCAACTTATTTAATACATTATAATCTAGAAATTTAAGTTTTTATGTATTGGNTAAAAAAAANTTAATTATTATCTAAATAGAATTTTTATTTTTTTTTAACTTTGGGATTAATGCGGGAGTATTATTTCTATATTCAATATATTTTGCATTATCCCCCCATTTAGTTAATCCTCGAGAATCAAGGATGGGAATGCCGCTAACTTTAGTAAGTAAAAGATATACGAATATTGGAGAGATTAGTGCAACTAATTCTAATCCATTCAAGCATGATAGGCCAAAACACGCTATTCCCAACCATAACAATATTTCTCCAAAATAGTTAGGATGCCTACAATAACTCCAAAGACCCGTATCTATCCAAATATTATTTTCTTCAATATTGAACTTGGATTTTTGATGATCAGCGATTACTTCTATTGCAAATCCACTTAACCAGAGGATTATGCCGATTAAATCCCATGTACCTATAGGTACTCCGCTATTAGATTGACTGTTTACCACTATTACTACGTTTAAGGTTAGGAAAATCCATAATCCTTGAAGGGTCCATGGTACTAAAAATCTAATTGGTGATGTTTTCAGATCATCAAACCTACCATCTTTACCGGTCCTATGAATACGTAAGTACAAAAAACTTGAAAGGCGTAAAGACCATATTACTACGAGTAAACTAATTACGATCTGTCTATTAGTGATTAGGCCATTTAGACTTCCTACCCAAAGGGTAAAGAATATTACTGCTATATATGTAATACCACCAATTATGTCAAAAAAACGTTCGGTTTTCAATATGGATGCTGGTATCCACGCTATCAATTGTATTCCAAAAATTAGTATTGAGCAAAGGAATACTGATGAGTATCCATATACTTTAACGGAATTATTATCTACTGCGCTAACTATTAAGCCAACTATTGTAATAACAAATAATAATAAAAAAATCGTAACTCGAATATCCTTACCATCCACGGATTATTCTGAAGGTATTGATATTAAGTATTTTGTATTTTAATCTTAAAATATTTTTTTAATGTACTCAATTTTACATTATAAGTAACAAACCTAAAATTACTAGTTTCACATAAAATAGATAGTATCAAATCATTTAAGAATAACAAAAGGCATCAGTTACCAATAAGTTCAACCTTTTGGTATCCCTCAATTAGAAAAATTATATCAAATATTAAGAATTTGGAAAAGATGGATACGAAGGAAAAAAATAAAAAATTCTAAACTCTACAAATCCTATTGCAGAATTTTATTGTATTTGGAGACTTAAATAGATTAATTAGTTTATATTATATTGGTTTTGGACGTTATACATGCCGTCAACAATATTACATTAATCTTAAAAATCATAAAAAACCTTTAGAAATATGTATGAATTAAACTCAAGTAAATATACTCTTAGTGTGAAAAGATCCTCTTGGTGAAAGATTATTTTCTAATGCCGAGCGTACTTTGATTCTTCCTTTCTCACTATAACCGTATATTACTACACCAGGACTAACATTAAAATTCCAATATTTTTCAAATATTTTAGCATCGTTTTTATTTTGCGATAATATCTTTGGCACAGCATGATACATAGATAATTTACTCCTCTTGATTCTAAAGTATTTACCAAATACGTTCGGTAATAATTTACTAATCCATGTATCATAAAAAATTTTTACATCTCTTGGTATCATATATCTAGGATTATCTAAAGGTCCTAGTACTTCTCCTAATGCTGTTATAAATATCTTTGACTCTTCTTCCGAAGCACCTTCTAGATATGCCCTCATCCATCCGCCTCCTCTATCTCCGCTTGCAACGGTTAGACCCCTCTTGAGGTAACCAGTTCTCCTTAAAGCACCAGATACAGCAGTTGCGATCGCTGAAATCAATGATTCATCATTCCATTCAGGTTGCTCAAATGCCATACTTAGTATAGGCCATCCCTCTGAAAATCCTTCATTCATTTTCAACTCTAATGCTTCACTAGGAATTTCATCAAATGATTCACCAATTTTCCATAATTCTATCGTGCGTCCTCTATTCTTTGCTCTATGTATCATCTCTTCATTGAATACGTCCATGGTTTCCGAGATTCCTTCGGGACGGGCATCAGTAAATGCGGCATGCACATGTCCAACACCTTTCTCAATAGCACTATCATCACAAACTCCATATAATTGGGAATGTTTTCGTTTAAATCTATCATAATCTTCAAAACCTTGAGTAAACTCCTCGGCTAGACATACAATATCCCAATTATTTGCAACTTTNTTTGGATTATCCTTATCAAGTCTAAATGATCTCCCTCTGAGTTGATTTATGCTCATGCTTGTTGTAACGGTTGTTAAATCAATAAGGACATTTATTTTACTAGCATCCCAACCTTCTCCTAATAATCCCCTTGTACCAACTAAGCATTTTGTTAATCCTTGTTGAAACATTTCTGTTATCATTTCCGTATAATATCTTGGTTTCCAATGGCCGCCTTTACCCTTTATCTCTTTAAACCCTAAATTATCTGCGATTTCAAAACCTATGTCTAATCTTCTCACATTAACCCAATCTTCAAATTTAGGCAAGATATTTTTGATTAGGTCATCATCTACTAAAACAGTCGAACCAGTCATCAGAACTGGATTCAATCTATCGGTAGACTCATTTTCTAACAATGATCGGAAAGCTGCTATGGCCCCACCTGCATCCTTATTGAGTACATCTTCTACAACTGAAGTTGCCGAAGTTTTTTCAAAATCAGTGACTACAACTGCCCTTATGTCAGGACCAAGAGCTTGCATTTCAGCTGATAGTATTTCATTTAATGCGTCATACTTAGAAGATGCATAAGCCATCACTCTTCCTACGGGCGAGGCACAAGGGCGTATCCCAGTTTCTGTAATTTGATAACCTAGCATTCTTAGCCTTTGTTTTGCTTTTTCTGCCACATTATGATCTAAAGTATTTTTAGAACGTAGTAAACCATTTCGTATATATCTATCCAACAGGGGAATAACTAATGAATTTTTTTTGAGATTGAGATCTAATAATTTTTGTTCAAGTTTAGGAATGCCTTTAGGTAACGACTTTCCTTTAGAATACAGGTATAATCGTGAATGATTAGCTAATGTCTCATCTCTTCTAACAAAATTAGACCAATTCTTAGCCGCTCCACTCGGTAGTATTAATCCTTCCAATACCTCGCTTAGCCAAACATCAAGTTTTGGAATTCTATCTTTTGATTTTGATTTACCATTGCTAATATCATATATTAATTCTTCAAATTCTCTATCTACGTTTGATATATAGATTAATTCATCATTACTTGGTCTTACGAAGTATGCTAAGTCCTGATACGGTGAAAGGTTTGAGTTCCTAACCAAAGCGGGGACTGGTACTTCGTAATCTATTTCCCCAAAAAATTCTTGATACCTTTTCCCGTCTTTAATATTTACAGAGTTTAAATCTGGTGGGGTAGCAGTTAGACCAAGGACAATAGGGTTACCAAAATATTTACGAATTTCGCTTAGTACTCTTCCCCAGTGACCTAATAAATGATGGCATTCATCTAAAATTATCAAGCCTATGTCTAAATTTGAAAGATTTTGAAGATTTTTTTTGGATGACTCATGCAATATCCCCAATGCATTACCATGGATCGCTAAATTATCTCTGATTTTTTTCCTGTAATAGCTTAATCTTTCATTGTAATAAATTAAATTAGATTTTTTTAAACCATTAATCCATACCATTGATGAGTCAAGATCATCAACTTCATTTTCAGTTAGTAATTGGTTCATCCATAACTCAATAGCAGAATCATCTAGATTTTTATCTCCTCTCTTCGGCAATGTAATCGATTGATAAGTTAACGAGGTGAGTAAACCTGGTGTTTTGGTGTCCGTTCCAATTTGGTTATCTTTTCCATCTAGATTGAAAAGTTCCTTCGCCCTTGCGATCCATTGAGCCTGAATAGCGGAATTAGGACAAAGTACCAAGGTAGGCTTCCTTACTAAATCTGACCACGTATAAAGGCCTAAAACAGTTTTTCCAGAACCAGGAGGTGCTACTATGTGAAGATTTTTTTCACCGGATTCTAATTGTTTTTGAATTATATTAGAGGATGCAATCTGAGAAGGACGAAGTTTTCCTGAAAATCCAATCTTCCCGAAGTCCCCCACATATAGTTCTCAATCATCTAACGTAATGAATATTATTCAAAATATTATAAAATTAAAATAATTAAATATTAGTATTTTGAATAATAATGTATAAATAAATATTAGTTAAAATATACTTAAAAAAAATGAAGAATATTAACAATATACGGAAATATAGAAAAATCATTGTCCTAATGAGTTCAAGAATAGATAGATCTGAATGTACTAAAACAGAATTTATCGAATACATGAAAGAGATGCATGGCCATGATTAAGACCTAATGAATCAGAATTAGCATTGATGAAATCAAATAGAATTCATAAATAGGAAGTACGAAATATATTGCTAGATTGGTATATACATGGGTTCAGGATTGGAATAAATAAATGTTAATTTAATTTTTTCTATAAACATGAATATAAAAACTAAATTTATTTTAAATGAATTATGAGCATCGTAGATTATCTTCTTGCGCCAAGGAAGGATTACAGAGGCATGAACACGCCGAGTGAATCTTCTAGACTCCTGCTTATTGTAGTAATTATCTATGTATCATATTGGTCCTGGCCGCTCTCTGAGGGCATAATATTTGTATGGTTGGCCATTATTACATTCGTATCTACTCCAATACTTTTCATTGGTTGGATTATACTATCCTATGCTGGACAAAATAGAGAATCAAGGAAGTTGACGCCATCTTGGGAAAAAATCAAAAAAACTAAAAAATGATATTTACTATGCTAATAATTGTTTTAATATTGAAACCCTAATTCATATATAATAATTTTATCGAACAAAATGTGGAAGAGATAGTTACTAGAGATAATACCCTATTGAATGAAGCTAATAGCATTCATGTTTTTGGTGCAGGCTTAAATAAAGAAAGGAATGCATGGCATTCAATTAGTAAATTATCTCAGATGGGCTTTCGAGTTATTCCAATTCATATTCGAGATGCTGGAGCAACAATTTCTGGTATACCGATAAGATCAGGGTTGGAAAAAGGACTTCGTTTAGAAATTATAGTATTATTTCTTGCTCCCAAAAGGGCTAGAGATGTTGTGAGAAGTTTATTACTAATGGAATTAGAAAAACATCCTATGATTTGGTTTCAGCCAGGTGCAGAAGATGATATTTCAATTTCTTGGTTAAATGATGCTGGATGGCCTGTAAGATATGATGATTGTATAGTTGAATATAGTGAAAAGAATAATATATCTAAAATACCGTCGTTGTATCCATGGTTTTTACAAGTTCAAGACATAAATGGGACAGGTTGTTCAAATTGGTCTGTTCATGATGATATGAAAGATACAGGACCATTAACAAGTAAACTAGAATGGGTTGGAGACCTCATCGATCTAGAATTTTCAGAACATAATATACCAACCTATATTCGTAGTTTAAAATTAAAAAATGAAAATCTTGAACAATGTGCAAGAAGATTAGCTGCTTAGTAACTGATATTTATTAAATTAATAGGCTTCAAAACTTTCTTATAAAAAATATACATTGTTTCTTAATTTTAAAAAAAAAATTAAAAGGTAAGGTTTCAAAAAATACAGTCATTAATAATTTTAATTAATTCACCATTATCCCTAATAGTTTTGACAACATTATGACCACCAGAATAACAAGAAATATTAATTCCCTTAGATTTCAATCTTTCACTATGTATTTTGTCTAATCTATCTTCTTTTCCATATATGGAGTAAACTTTGATATTATTAAATACTAAGTCAGATAAATCAAAATATATTCTATTAAAATTCTTTTGTACATAATTTATTTGTTTTGACCACCTATCATCATCATGTAATTTTCTATTGTCTTTATCAATAAACGTCTGGGGACTAAAGGCTATAATACCATCCACATTTAACTGGATACCAAATAATAAAGCTGCAAAACCCCCCATTGAACCTCCAATTGTTACTACTTTTGAATAATTTATTGTTTTTATTAATTTATTTAAATTATGACTAACTGCTTCAATATTATTTCCCAGGCCTATTGCTCCTTTGTGGTACCAACATTGATTCGTATCTTTCACAAAGATAAAATGGCAATCAACATTTTTTTGTAAAAAATTCTTAAATTCAAAAACAGGTTGATATATGCCTCCAGAGATTCCACCAAAGGCAATAATTAGTGGCTTTATTTCATCATTTGAATCAACTAAGTAATCTTCCTCAGTTTCTACAGGTTTGTAAAATTTATTCTTAAAATTAGTTAAAAAATTTGATTTACCAAACACTGATAATCCCCTGTATAACGCATTTTTATAATAACATCCTTTTAGTTATTCCGTTATGGATTAAAATAAAAATTTATTTATATAAATAAATAATTTCAGATAGTGCAATAAACAATTGCATCATAGTAATTGTATGACATATACCGATGTATCGTTAAATGAGGCATCAGAAGTAATAAAATTAGCTGGATTTAAAGATTTACTAAGTATTGAGGAATTAGATGGTGGATGGGCAAATTCTAATTATATTTTATCATTAGAGAACAATGAAAAATTAGTATTAAAGATATGGAATGAACAATCTATTGAAAAAGTAAATTATTTGTTAAAAATGACAAATTATATCATAGAAAAAAAATTTCCAACTCCCAAGCCGATTAAGTTTATAGATGGGAATTATATTCTAAACAAAAATGGACGTGCCTGGACTTTGTTACCATTTATACAAGGTAAATGGTTAGAATCCAATCATTTGTCACTTTATTCACTTGGAATAATACAAGCTAAGCTACATTCAATAGAGCCTCCAAAAGCATTAAAAAACGAATTTTCAATGGGATATAAATTATTTAATAAGTTATATAATATAGCTGATGAGAATAATGAATGGACGGATTTCATAAAATTTTTAAAAAATGAGACAGAAGAATTGTTGATCAAAATTGGACACCTGCCAAAAGGAATAATACATGGAGATTTATTTTCAGATAATGTATTAGCTATAAACAATGAAGTTGTTGCCGTGTTAGATTTTGAAGAAATCTGTTATGATTTTTTGGCTTTTGATTTGGTTATGACATTCGTTGGTTTTGGTTGGGAAAAAGGGGAACCTATCAAAGAAAGATGGGACTCAATATTAGAAGGGTATCAAACAATAAGGGTATTGAGTGATGAAGAAATACGAGCCTTGCCGCATTTACACAAACTAGCCACACTATCAATTGCAGCATGGAGATACTGGCAATTTGTAATTAATTTACCAAATACTGCCCATAGTGATAGATATTTAGAAATGAAAAATAGATTGGGCAAGGAATTACCATTTTAATATGATTTTTTTTTAGTCTTTGTAAGCGATATGTGTTAGAAAATTAAATTTAAAATCTACAAATGTTATTATTAGATATATTATTAATTAATTTAGGTGTTATATAATTAGAATTCTAATAAGTTAATCAATTTTATGATAGAATTTGAATAAAAATGTAGCCAATAATGCGCTTAAAATTTGAGGTATAATATGAATCCATGAATCTAATAGATTGATTTTTCCTGTTAATATAAGGGCACTAGTAACAGCAGGATTAAATGAAGCTAATGATATATCGCCAACTAAAATACCTCCCAAGAAAACAATAAATGCTATTGCAAAACCATAATAATAATTTCCTTTTGTGGCATCTAACGTTGCAACATTAAGAATTACAGATACTAATAAAAATGTAAAAATAAATTCTGAAATTGAAGCAGACATATTTAATTCGAATACTTCATAATTAGCATTAATTGGGATTATTAGGTAATAACATAAAATTGATGCAAGAACAGAGCCTATTAATTGAAAAAACACATAATATTGTAGTTCTCTCTTACTACAGTAACCCCGATAATATATCGATAATGTGACTGCCGGATTATAATGTGCACCAGATATGCTTTTACCACAATAAATTAAGATCATTAATGTAAATGAAACTATGAATGATCCATATAATCCTTCAATCTTTTTAATAACAACAAAGCATATTATAATACAGAGGATAAGTGTCCCAATAAATTCTACTAGAATTTTTTTTGATAGATCGGAGGTCAATTAAAACTTGGGGTAGACGATAAATAAATTAATGTTATTAAAAAACCAAACAAGTAGTAATTAATTCATATATTTAATTATTTAAATTGAGATATATTTGACTTTTAATACTATAATTTGAAAAATATTATAATATTGTAACATGTCAGGAACATTGATTAAAATGAATAAAGAAAGGAAACTTCAAAGGCCATTAATACTATTATTTGTAATAATTTTCCTAATGACGCCTACTATAGCATTAGCTGATTTGTCATTTCCTAATGATACTAATTCATTTGTAATTGATGAAGTAAATGCATTAAATGAGTCAGAAGAATTAGAAATTTATCAATTATCTGAAGGATTAAATGATTATTGGGGAACGGAAGTTGTAGTTGTAATAATAAATTCCACTAGTTATTATGATTCTGACAATAACTCCACAATTAGTTTATCTAATTATGGATTGGAACTATTTAAAGAGTGGAGTATAGGAGATCAAGAGTGGAAAGATGGAGTGTTGGTAATTCTAGCTACTAATCAATCAGGAGCATGGGAGTGGAGGATAGAAAATGGTGATTTTTGGGATATATATTTAGATTTTAGTAGCATAGGTTTTGCTGCTGATAATGAACTTGATAAGGGTAATTGGTATAACGGATTAAAAATAATAACGGAAGAAATTATTATTGACATTGAAGAATTTTGGGAATATAATGATGGATTTGTAGAACCTCCAATTTCTAATTTGGAATCTTTTGGACCTGGTGAGTCTGGTGGAACCGTACTGACATCAATATTATTTTTAGGAATCATATTTGTAATTATACTAGTAATTATTATATCTAAATCTAAGGGAAGTGGGGCGTCATTTTTAGATGGTGGCAATCAAAATAATAATTTCCTTTTTAATAGACGAGATAACGTGCAGCATGTATATCATCATCATGATGATAATACACAATCTAATTATAGAACTAGTTCGAATAGGGCTGCTCCAAGAAAATCTAGTAGAAAGTCTGGTGGATCATCCAGAAGATCTAATTCATCACGGCGTAGTTCTAGTGGAAGTTCTAGAAGAGGCGGACGAAGTGGCGGAGGTAGAAGGGGTTGAAATATTACTTACAGTCTCTTATCTATTTCCGATGATTATATCAAAAATATTATTATTCATAAATAACTGAGGATTCATAGAAATGAGGTAATATTTAGATATTAATCAGTATCTTTATCACTTAGTAGACCTTTTGATTCAGCGTAATCTCCGAGAGATTCTAGTCTCTTTAACCATCCTTTAGCTTCCGCACTTCTATTTGTACGTACCATCCAAATTCCTCCAAACATAGTATCCCATAATCCATGTTCAGAATTCTTTCTAAATCTATACATAAAATAATCTATTAATGGAGGTAATAGCATAAGTAATCCAATTAATGTAAATATTTTGGAAACAGTTGAATCTCCTAAAGATAAATTCGCTGTAGTAATGAATACAGCAAATACACCAAATAGCACGAATACAGTTGTTAAGCCTTTTAGTAGTAAGAATATCCATATTGGAGATTCACCTCTTGTGTTAACATACTGAGTTCGGCTAACCCAATTTCCTACAGTCCGACCCGTTTGTGATGGCAATACGCCTAAATTACCCACCACAAGTAACATTCCAATTAAGATTAAATATGTTGAATCAGGAGCATTTCCCCAGACATTGATGCCCAAAATTGGAACTGACCAACCATAACTTATTGCAAAATCTACAAATCTTCTAGTAACTTTCTGACCCCTTGTAGCGATTTCAAAACCTTCAGGTAAATCTTTAGAAACTCTAGTTCTTTTTACTTTTGGAGTTCGTACTTTCTTTGGGGCTTTCTCTTTCTTTTTTCGAGATGCTTTTTTTGTAGCAATTGGCTTAGCCTCTACGACGGCCTCCATAACTACTGGAATAGGGGCTTCATTAGTTTTTTCGTTAGTTTGAATTTTGCCAGCTTTTTCAAGTAAACCCATTTAATTCACGCTCCATACAATTCACTGATTCTAGTGTATATTTTAAAATCAGGAGAATTAACAAATGTATCTATAGAATCAGAAGGTAAGTCTCCTAAAACATTGTTTATCATAATGAAGAAATTAGTTCTATCTTCCTTTGTGGATGAAATAGGATTATTACCAACCTTTTCAAATAATTTGAATTCTTCAGTTGCAACGAATTCGTCTATGAAAGTTTTGGGGGCATTCCCTAATAATTCGTTAACGATATCGAAAAAGATACTAAATTCGTCTTTTGAGGCATCAAGATCTATAATTGCATCGACAAATTCATCGAAGTCAATAGTGCCAGAGTTATCATTATCTGCAGATTTGAAAAAATCTTTCAATTCTGAATTACTGAGATTGGATAATTTATCAACAGAAATATTTGTAACTTCAGAAACTTTAGTTAAAAAATTAGTATCTTTCATAGAATCTAAGAACTCGCTCAAATTCATGGAGTCATCTTTTTCTGGAACAGATATTAATTCAACTTTAGGCTTAATGGACCTCATATCTTGTTGTTGTTTTTTCCTGAGAACTATAATTTCTCGATCTAATTCTGAACCAAATCTGTCTTGAAATCTATCAAGAAGAGTTCCGACTTCTCCTTTAGCAATTCTGTCTATATGTCCATACATACTTTGTTTATTGTCAACTCTAACTGACGGATCAGTAGCTTTACGTCTTTCCCAAACAGATTTAAAATCATTATTAACATTATTAACATTAGGAAAATTTAATTCTTCGGCGGCTTGTAGTAACGTCTTGTCTATGGAATTCCAACCATCTTCATTGTTGGTTTCGGTAAAAACTGGAGGTGGAGGAGGGGGCATAGTTATCCCGGGCGGCATAGGAGGCAGAGGGAAATTTTTCATCTGTTCTTCTATATCCTCATCCCCAGACATTGGCCCCACGAGTCTAGTGTGTAAATCTACATTATTGAAGGTTCTCCGAAGTTTGGCCAATATTGAGGATTATTAAGGTTCTACTTCAGCCCATCCCTTAAGAATTAGAAATGTGGAAAGCGACTCATTTACATTAACAATATCGCCAGCATTTCCACTAACTTCTATACCATCCAAACATGCAGTAACATCGTCTGCTATTATTTTTAATTTGGTAGATTTGTTTCCCTTGAATACAATTGATTCGGTTAGAGGGTTAAATTTGTTAGAAGAGAATGGATTTAATCTATTCAAAGAAAAATCAGTGACCCTTAAACCACATTTACCGTGCAAACTTCCAACACTCCTAATTACACGCTTGATATCAACTGTCACGGCTTCATCAGTTTCTCCAGCATTACCTAAAACAACTGAAGAATCACCTTTTACTAATTCCCAAAATAATGGTGTTAGACTCTCACCAAACACCAATAATGATTGGTCTTTTCTTAATCTTTGAATTCTGCGATCATCCGATGATAGTTCTGCCAATTGTGAAATCTTTTTTATTATGGTTGCCTTTGAATAGGATTTTATTTTATTATCAGAGAATTTAGACCTAGCAGTTAGAATTTCAGAAAAATTTTCCATTTCAGGAATATTATTTGACTTACTTTGTGATATTACATTGAGTTTGCTTATTACTGTTGAAATTCCCATTTCTACCCTATTTTTCCATCCACTATTTATTCCAGATAGTGTCGTTTGTACATTTATTCCTTCCCCCCTTATATGATTAACTATTTCTCTTCTCGCATTAGAATCAAGATGAAATAGGTTAGGATCCCTTACATGTATGTGGAAACCACGATGTCCAGAAAAAGACGTCTGTACGTGTTCCTCCTTAAACCCAAATTCAGGTTCAAGAAAATCTGACCATAAACTCCATGCCTGCTCTTGAATTAGAGAAATCATACTCGGAAAATCCTTATCAGATACACCCGGTAAATGATCACCATCTAAATCGAATATCAAATCTGCTCCTAACCATTCTTTATCATTCATTTTCCTTTCTAATGGATATTTATAATATGCTGTACTGTGGAAAACTGAATGAGGAGATCTTTGTTGTAAATAATCAAGAACTTGTGATTTATTATTAAATCCACGATGTCTATCGGGTGGACGCCCATCCCATGGAATAAACATCCATTCTCTTCGTTTAAGTCTAGGTGGAGTCCATAATGAATTCACGTTAAGGGAATTATAATAGTCAGAAAATCGGAGTGCATGCCGACTCCACCCTTCTGCCATATAGAGTCCAAGGGGATGTAGGAATTAAGTTTTCAATTAATCTAGTTTCAGACCTTCTATGTCTTTACCATCTGTAGCAGGTTTGGCACCAGTGATTTCTAAATAAGCTTCCCAACAAACATATTTATCATCCAAAACAATTGCTTCTGCAAAAGTAATTGGTTTTCCTGTCGAAGTACAAATAGGACCTAATTGTCCCGTTGCTGTTGAAAGTTCTGCTGCGTTTGGCATGACAGTACCAAGATATACACATTATTTATTGTTACTAATGACAAGCCTGAATAAATAAATATTCATATCCTATTAGTTAACGCGAACCATATGGATGAATTAGATAAGAAGTACAGAATTGGTCATTCCCCTGATCCAGATGATGCTTTCATGTTTTATGCATTGACAGAGGGTGGGATGCCAACGGATGATAGGCATTATGAACACGTACTCCTAGATATTGAAACTTTGAATAAACATGCTATGAATGGAGAATATGAAGTATCTGCGGTTAGTATACATTCCTATCCTCTGATAGCGGATAAATATCATCTAATGAATTGTGGTGCATCTATGGGCGAAGGATATGGGCCAATGTTGATTTCAAGAGATACTCTGACCGAAGAAGAAGGAAAGAAGAAGATTATTGCTATTCCTGGTTTGGGTACAAGTGCCTATTTGGCATTGAGATTAGCTTGGGGAGATGTTGAAGTTCAAGTAGTACCATTTGATGAAATATTACCAAGAGTTAAATCAGGAGAATTTGACATTGGACTGATAATTCATGAAGGCCAACTAACTTGGAAAGATGAAGGAGTTAAATTAGTACTAGATTTAGGTATTTGGTGGAATAATAAAACAGGGTTACCCTTACCATTAGGAGGAAATGTCGTTAGAAAGGATTTGGGTTTAGAACTTTGTGAGAAAATTACAGATGATGTAAAAAATAGCATAGTATGGTCAATTGAAAATCCAGAGGCATCATTAAAATTTGCAAAAAAATGGGGCAGAGGAATTGATGATGAAACAAATAAAAATTTTGTGGAAATGTATGTAAATAATAGAACTATAGATTATGAAAAAGATGGTAGAGATGCGATTAGGGAGTTCCTTAGACAAGGGATAGAAATTGGATTAGTAAGTAGTGATTTAAATATTAGTGAAATTAAATTCATAGGATCTGGTGAATGAATGAGTGCCGATATTCCAATTACTAGTGAGTTCGATTCAGTAGATCCCGCCCCTCCTAGTGAAGATAAGAATATTGAAAATCTTAGAATTACACTAAATGATAGTAAACAGAAAATGTTTCAAAGAATGAGGGCACTATTCGCACTAAGGAGTATTGGCGGTATAGAATCAGTTGAAGCGTTAGCTGCCGCATTTGATTCTAAATCTGCATTATTAAAACATGAGGTTGCATACGTGATGGGTCAAATGCAGGACCCTCATGCGGTGCCTTTTTTGATTGATAGGTTGGAAGATGTTGATGAAGACCTGATGGTGAGACATGAGGCAGCTGAGGCATTAGGCGCTATTGGAGATAGAAGTGCTTTATCAATCCTAGAGAAATTTGTTAATGATCCAGAACCAGTAATATCAGAATCATGTGAAGTTGCATTAGACTTACTACAGTGGGTTGCAAGCAATCGCCTAAACCTATCTGATTAATCTAAATTTAACCACGTCGGACCATCTTCTAATCCGCAAACTTCAGATAGAAATAACTCAAGTCCTCTCACTCCCTCATCATCCAAAAAATTACTAACTTCATCATCAAAGTAACTAGATATCCTATCTTTAGAAAAGACTAATTTTTCGAATGATTTTGTAATGACTTCCTGTCGAAATTCATCATTTTCTAAAAAATTTTTATATTGATTTACCATATCCTTCTGAGCATCCTTTAATTTACTAATAGGTGAATCTTTACGTGCTGCAAAAACTCCGAATACCATGGGTAATTTAGTGATATTTGTCCATTCTGAGCCAAGATCTAAACGGACTAAATCAGGAGATTTTAGAGATGATACTAATGCTCTGTCTCCTATTAAGAGTGCGCCATCACATTTTGAAAGCATTATATCAATATCTGGCCCAGTATGAACAAATTTAGGATCAAGATTTTTCTGTTTTAAAAGCCATTTTAGTAATGTTACAGATGTAGAAGAATCAGAAGGAAGTGCAATGTCTCTCATTTCTTCAATTGGCCTAGAACCAAATAATAAGACTGACCCTACCTCTCCTTTACTTACAATGGCTAAATTTGGAATTAATGCTAATTCATCAGAATGCTTAGCATAGTCGGCAGCAGGAATAGGGGCACAAAGACAATCTTGTCTAAGTAGATGCCCAGTTAACCAGGATGGAGGGGCTGGTAATATCTTCCATTTTTTTCCTAAAGATGTAAAGATAGGATCACAATTTGAAAATGAAACACGACCTAATACGTTTGTCCAACTCATGATGACATCTCTTGATTAAGTAATGGCATTATGATAGAATTTGTAGCCTTGGGAGAAATTTCTTCAAATTTAGTATAGATAGAATTCCTTTTAATTGGAGTTAGATTTGATGAAGTAACTAAATTTGATAATTCATGTTTATCATAGTCCAATCTAGTTTTGCTACCTGCCTCATGCATTATTTCTTCATTGCCAACTGTACCATCAATGTCATCTGCACCAGAATTTATTGATAATGATGCTACGTAATCGCCAATATTCATTCGATATGCTTTAATGTGCGGGATATTGTCTAACATAATCCTAGAAATTGCTATAACTCTTATAATTTCAGATGTAGTAGCTAATTGGGCTTCTGGCAATCTCGTTTTATCGGGTAAAAATGGATATGGTACGAAGCATTGGAAACCCGAAGATACATCTTGTTGTAATCTTAATTTATCTAAATGAATTAGCCTCTCTTCGACTGTTTCAACTGTACCGAATAACATAGTACAATTAGATGGGATACCTAATGAATGTGCAATTCCATGAATTTCCAAATATTCTGATGAGCTTTCTTTTCCTCTGCATATTCTATCTCTTACTGAATCGACAAGAATTTCAGCACCGCCTCCTGGGATTGAGTTCAAACCTGCATCTTTTAGTAATTTTAAAGTCTTATGAACAGAAATACCGGAACGCGTTGCGATATGTTTTATTTCTACTGCGGTTAAAGATTTTACATGAATGTGAGGATAAGTAGCGGTAATTTTAGTGTATAAATCTACATAATGATCAACAGTCCATTGTGGATGTAAACCTCCAACTGAGTGAACCTCATCTATAATTTTTGAATAAGGCTCAATTCTATGTAGAACTTCTTCAGCCGACAACTCATAAGCATCAGTATGCCTTATTCCTTTTCTAAATGCACAAAAACGGCATGCAAGGACACATATGTTAGTAGTATTTACATGCAAGTTATCATTAAAAAATATATTATTTCCGAATCTTGATCGTTTAATGAGATCAGCAAAAGAACATAAAGCCGCTAAATCGGGAGTATTATATAATTTTAATGAATCTGAAATACTTATTCTACCACCTGAAATAAGTGTATTTAAAGATTTTAAAAATAACGAATTATTTTGAATAGTGATGGGAATTTCTAAATTAGATAGATTACTTCGCCAATCTAAAAATTCAACTTGATTACTTAATTGCGCCTCCATTATTGTCCGCTGTATCAAGCATGTAATTTGAATGTGCGTCTATAAAAATTTAAAAAAAAAAATGGATTTATTGCAAACCATCAATAGCCATCTATCCTGCGTCTTATACTGGGATGGTTAATTTACAATGATTATAGAAAACCGAGAATTGGAAAATATGGCCAATAGATGTAGAATTAACATCATAAAAATGATACATGCCGCAAAGGCGGGACATCCTGGAGGATCATTATCTTCAATTGATTTGATTACTGGATTATATGGTACATCGCTAAACTTTGATGTAAATAATCCAGATTGGGATGATAGAGACAGATTCATCATGAGTAAAGGTCATGCAAGTCCTGCAATATATTCGATACTTCATGAAGTAGGATTTTTAGAAGAAAGTGATTTTATGAGCTTTAGAAAATTGGGTTCTATCTGTCAAGGCCATGTTGATATGAAATGGACAAATGGTGTAGATTTTTCTGCCGGTAGCTTAGGTATGGGTTTATCGTTCGGATTAGGATGTTCATTTGCAGCTAAATTAGATGATAGTGATAGAAAAATATGGGTAATGGTTGGAGATGGTGAAACTCAAGAAGGACAACTATGGGAAGCCATTATGGCTGCTGATTTCCATAATGCTGGTAATTTAAAAATGATTATAGATAGAAATAAAATTCAGAATGATGATTTTGTATCAAAGCAAATGGAAATTGGAGATCTATCCATTAAATTGAAATCATTTGGTTGGGAAGTAAAAGAAATAAATGGACATAATATGAAGGAAATCATAGAATCAATCAAATGGGCAGAAATTGATAATGGTCGTCCTAAGGCCATATTGGCCAATACAGTTAAAGGAAAAGGAGTTTCTTTCATGGAGAATAATCCATCTTTTCACGGTATGGCTCCGAATGATGAACAATTGAAAATAGCAATGGAGGAGCTTTCATGAGTTCTCCGTCTATTTATGGTGCATCTAGAGATGGTTATGGAAATGCATTATTACGTTTAGCAGCAAATCCTGATGTCGTAGTATTGGAAGCTGATTTAGGGAAATCTACTAAATCATGCCACTTTAGGACGAAATATCCTGATAGGACAATTTCACTAGGAATTGCAGAACAAAATATGATGTTAGTTGCAGCAGGATTAGCATCATCTGGGAAAATTCCTTTCGCCAGTACCTTTGCGATATTTACAGAAAGAGGATTTGAACAGATTAGGAATGGCATAGCAAGGCCGGGTTTGAATGCTCATATTTGTGGAAGTCATGGAGGAATTCATACCGGTAGTGATGGAAGTAGTGCTCAAAGCATAGAAGACCTTGCAATTTACAGGACTTTACCTAATATGACTGTAATACATCCCTCAGATGATCTTTCTGCTGAAGAACTGACAATGCAGTTAGTAAATTTAGATGGGCCATCATACATGCGAACTGTAAGAAATAAAGTTCAAAGAACATATGATGAAATAACTAAAAATAATATAAAGATCGGCAAGGGTAATGTAATAATGAGTGGTGATGATGTCGCTATAGTGGCTTGCGGAGTAATGGTTTCAAAATCAATTGAAGCAGCAAAAATCCTTAAAGAAGAAGGAATAAATGTTACTGTGATTGATATGCACACAATTAAACCACTTGATACTGAATTAATAGATTCAATATCGAGTAAATGTAAATGCATAGTAACCGCTGAGGATCATTCGGTAATCGGAGGATTAGGGAGCGCAATATCTGAACATAATTCTAAAACTAATTTAGTACCAATTGAGATGATTGGAGTAAATGATAAATTTGGCGAAAGTGGAGACTCTGAAGAGTTGTTTGAAATTATGAATTTAACAACAGTTGATATCTTGAATGCAGCGAAAGAATCAATGGCCCGTAAATGATTAAGATTGAAACTACGAAGCGTTCATTTGATGAAGGTTATGTCACGAGAACCTATTAACATGAGTGACACTGACTTGATGAAGAAGTTACTGGATGGTACTTTAGATCCAGCAATGTTGGATGATAATCCTCACCTATACACTTTGGCTGAACGAATATATGGTAGAGAAGCATTAGAAGAAATGGGAGTTTCGGGACCGAGCATTGATTCATACTCTTATGTCGAGGGAAATACATCTGATTTTAATGATATTGAGATGCCAGAATTTATACCTAATATGGAAAATATAATAAAAAATAATGATGAAAGGCCAAAACGGAGACGGAAAATAACGTTATTATTAGGGCTTCTTGGATTATCAACAATGATTGTAAATATTTACATAGGAATGGGTCAAATTCTCTGTTCATTAGGTATAGCAAACATGAAGGAAATATGTTTAGAGAATAATACCCAAGTTGTATGGACTAACGCATATAGTTATGGAAAACTTCATGAAATTGATACATGGCAACAAACTGGTAGTTTTGAAATTTTAGATATGATTATCATTGTTTTATCTTCAATATTAGTAATAATAGGGCTATTTTTCAAAAAAAGTTAGTACATTTTGGCTAAATGTTGTTTCTTGTAAGTTAACTTTCCAGTGATAACGCAATGTAATTGTTCTTGATATGTATTTTCACATTCTCCCAAAAGCGTTAGGCCGGTACTTTTTTCCAATAGTTCTGCATCAGAGTCATTTCCATCAAATGGTAATTCATAGATTAAATCTTCTTGAATTTTAGATGAAAATATTAATTCTCCATTTACAATAGAAGAATCGGGAAGATTGCAAATCATTCCATCGAATATCGCTTTTGCGTTATCTCTAAGGGTGTTAGAAATTAAATCTAAATAATTTAATACTGTGTTTCCTAAATCATCTAAACTAATGAAATCTTTTCCACCAGTTCTTAGTGAAATTACACATTTATTATCGGATATATCTCTTGGACCTATTTCTAATCTTATTGGGACGCCTTTAATTTCCCAATCATAATGTTTAGTACCTGGACGGATATTTCTATCATCGATTTTAGTTCTGATACCTACTTTACGTAAGTCAGACTCGATTTTCTTAGCGTAAAACATAACATCTTCACTTATGTGACTTGCAATTGGCATTATTATAACTTGAATTGGGGATACTGAAGGAGGGAATATTAGGCCTTGATCGTCACCATGTAAGCCCACTATAGCGCCAAGAAGTCTTTCTGACATTCCAAATGTAGTTTGGTGACAAAATTGGCTAACGCCATTTTCATCTTCATATTTCAGATCAAATGATTTTGCCCATTGATCCCTATAGTGATGATATGTAGCAACTTGTAAAGTACGACCATTTGGCATAATAACATCAGCTGCGGTCGTATACCATGCTCCAGGAAATGTATCCCAAATTGGCCTTTTAGATATAATATTAGGTAAACATAATTCATATAAAATGTGTTGAACCATCTTTGCATCCTCTTCAATCTGTTTAGTGGCATCATCCTCATTTTTATGAACAGTATGTGCTTCAAAAAAATGTATTTCCCTAACTCTTATGAAAGACCTGGTTTGTTTTGTTTCATATCTAAACGTGTTAACAATTTGAAAAGTTTTTAGAGGCAAATCGGCATGACTCCTTATCCATAAAGAAAACATTGTATACATAGGAGTTTCAGAGGTAGGCCGCAAAAACATTGGAACTTCTAACTCGTTATCTCCTCCATGCTTTACCCAATATACTTCTTTCTTGAATCCTGGATCATCTTCATCAATTCTTAATTCAGAAGGATCTACTCCTAAATCTCTAGCTGCTTTTAACCTAGCAACTAACCTGTTTTCTTTTTCTAATAGGTCTTCAGGAACTAATAGAGGGAAGCTATATTCATAATGGTCAGTACGTTCCATTTCAGATCTGGTGATACCGTCTATTAGCATCATGGCTTTCCAACCATAAGGTTTCCAAACATCCATTCCTTTGATAGGATACCGTTTATCTACTAAATCTGCGATTTCAACTATGGCAGGATACCATGAATTAAAGTCAGATTTTGGTGGAATTCCACGTTTTGCCTTACCTTGGTCTACCATGTTATCTGTCGATGGGGCTTTAAACTTCAATGTAATGGAATATTTTTAATTTAATTACTGATAATTGATTCTATATTAGAACACATATCAAGATTGTTTTGTAATATTTTAGTAATACCATCTGGTAAAACCATTATTCCTCTGGGTAAATTTTCATCTTGAACATGTTCTTTGATATTTCCAATTACTGCATTTAAATTATAATTATTTAATAGCTTAGAAGCATTTTCGATTAATTTTTCATTAGAAACGTTTGATTCTAATTTGAATCCTATTCGAATAGTTCCATTTACTAACGGAGATAATTTAGGTATGTGTTTAGGTCCCGTTATGAGCTTTATATTCCATTCATCTACTCCGCTGGATTTTTTACCAACTTCTGGAATTGGATAATAATCCAATACTGCGGCTACATGTATCCATGCTTGTGGTGGATCTTCACTAGATGCAAGAGATAAACACGATTCCAACATTTTAGTAGGTGATTGACAGTATTTAACATCGGTAAGGTCGAAACTAGGATTTGCAGTTATATGCCCTACAATACAAGTTATATCATGGCCATGTCTGTATAGATATTCCGATAAAAACCATCCAGTTTTTCCTGATGAAGTATTAATAATTGAGCGTATGGAATCTATTTCTGCCCTATTGGCTCCAAGGGTTATTGCTATTTTTTTTCTATTGGGTAATTTAGAATTAATCATATTACATAATTTAGCTACTATCTTAACTGTATCGGGTTGTTTTATTTTACCTTCATTTTCCTTTTCTAATAATACCTCACTACCTTCTTCTATTAGCTTTGATATTAAATCAGAGGTGACTGGATCATCGAACAAATCTTTATGCATCGATGGAACAAATAATAGTGGAGTTTTACTGCCTCTTGCTGAAGATAGTGCCATCATCATAGGAGAATCCATAATCCCATGAATGTGTTTTGAAATTGTATTTCTAGTAGCAGGAGCAACAAGAATTGCATCATACTTTTGTAATTGTTTCATTTTAGGATCCCAATCAGTTATGATGTCAGAATCAGAGGCCCAAGAAACAGCCAAAGGAGTGATAATTTTTTCTGCTTCTTTCGACATTAATATTGTAACTTTTGCTTGGAATCTCCGTAATTCCCTTGCAAGTTTAATTGATTCAGTAGCAGCTATTCCACCAGAAATTGCGAATAAAATATGATAATTATTTAATGAAGTTCCTTTTATTCGAACTCCTGTGTCTTTGACCATATATATCCGAAGCCGTAGCCCTTCAAGAGTTAGTCGCAGTTAAATAATAATGATATTAATATTTTTCCAAAGCGATAGCAATTCCCATGCCCCCGCCAATGCACATTGACGCAATAGCCCTATCTTTTCCGGTTCTTTTCATAATTGATGCCGCTTTGCCAGTTATTCTTACTCCTGATGCACCCAAAGGGTGTCCTATTGCCAATGCACCTCCATCGATATTAACTTTAGAAATATCTATTCCTAATTCCCTTATGACTGCAAGACTTTGAGAAGAAAAAGCTTCATTTAATTCAAATATATCGACGTCCTGAATATTCCAATTTGCACGTTCAAGAACAAGTTTGATTGCATTAATTGGCCCAATCCCCATTAAATGAGGCGGACAACCAATTACAGCACCAGAAACAACTCTAGCAATTGGAGTTAGTTCATTTATAGTTGCAAACTCTTCGCTACATACCAACATAAAGGAAGCACCATCAGTTAAAGGAGAGGCAGTAGCAGCAGTAATCGATGTACTATCGCCCAATACGGGAGATAATTTAGCCATAGAATCTAATGATGATTTTGGCCTTATACAACCATCTAATGAAATAATTCCTTCATCATATTTGATTGGAAAGATTTCGTCTGAGAAATTACCTGCATTCAATGCAATATTGGCTTTATTGTGAGAAGATAATGCGAACATTTCTTGATCTATTCTACTTATTTGCCATTTTTTTGCTACATTTTCGGCGGTTTCCACCATACCAATGTAGGCATTGGGGAAAACCATTTGTAATTTTTGATTTGGACTCCAATTAAATCCTCTTCTTTGAATCCGACTCATTGATTCTACACCACCGCATAGGAAACAATCGCCCCACCCAACTTCAATTTTTGAAGCAGCAGTCAATATTGATTCCATTGAAGATCCACATAGTCTGTTAATCGTACTTCCTGGTACGGTATCAGGCATTCCGCCCAGAAAGGAAACTAATCTTCCTAAATTATACCCTTGTTCACCTTCAGGGTATGCACAACCTAATAATAAATCATCAATAAGGTCTGGTGATATATTATTACGTTCTAGAATACCTTTTGCCAATTGGCCTGACATATCATCTGGCCTTATTCCTTTCAATTCGCCTTTATGTGCTCTGTGAAATGGAGACCTAATCCAGTCCACTATTACTGCCTTCATGCCCCTCCGATAACTATCAGATGAATAATAATTACCCGATATTAAGATAGAAACTAATTACCATACCGAGAAGTATTTGAAAGGATGGCCTGTGCCAGTTAATATTATGATTAGGGAATGTCAAAACCATGGATATTATGCAGACGATCAATTATGTCCAGCATGCAATGCAGAAGGAAAATTCATAATGAGGACAGGAGAAAGGAATAGTATGGCTAGAAAATTAGCCCTTATCTTAAGGCATGCTCCAGAAAAATTTGAATTAGAAATGGACATAAACGGATGGGTAGATGTTAAGGACATAATCAGGCAATTTAAGAAATCTGACGAAAAGAGATATCATTGGCTTAGGCCACATCACTTTAACGCAGTTTCAGAAACTGATCCTAAGGGAAGATATGAAGTTCGAGGCATAATGATTAGAGCTACATACGGCCATACTCTAGAAATAGAGCTTGACTTACCTACAGAGAATATCCCTGATTCATTGTTTTTCCCATCTAATCCTGAAGAAACTGCAAATTTATTAGAAATTGGACTTTCTCCAGGCAATAGATCACACGTCCACCTTTCAGCATCCATAAGATCTGCAGCTGAAGCTGGAAGAGTACATTTTAAATTACCAGATATACTAGAGGTAGACACTGCTCAAATGGTTGCATCAGGAGAAATAATTTGGCATGCTGGAGTAACCGTTTACCTTACTGAAAATGTAGAAGGGCAATATCTTTCTGTAATAGATAATGAACACCCAGAATATGTTTTAGCAAGAGCAAAATGGGTAGATGAAGAAGAATAAATTAATATTCGCCACATAATAAACAGAAGCCTAGTTCCTGATCTATTTGACCGCTGCACTTATCGCAAGAATTAGAATCTGTCTTTTCAACCTTGATAGTTTCTTTTTCATTTTCCCTTACAGGATTTTCCCTAATCATGAATGGGGATTCTATAGCATCTCCAATGCTTTCAAGTAATTCCCTAAAGTAAATTGTTTCAGATAATGCAGAATCTAATCTAAGAATTCGATTTTCACGTTCTGTTTTATCATCTATATTATTAGCATCTGCTAGCTGAGATTGTAACCATCGCTGAAATTTGACAATATCGCTAGTTTCTACCATAATGTCCCCACGGGTTCATTAGACATTAAGTTGTTCAATAAATTTTTCAAATTGGAAATATTGAATACACATACCCCTTGGTAAACTCAGTGGATAGTAAAGGGAGAGTAGTGATAAAACTCGGTGGTGGTTTGATTACAGATAAGTCCATATCTAAAACAATCAATATGAGTGCAATTGATAAAGTATGTAAAGTGATACTGGAAATACAAAATGAAGGTTATAATATAATAATTGTCCATGGAGCTGGTTCATACGGACATATTTTGGCAAAGGAAATGGATATTGCAAATGGAATCGACAAAAATAATAGACATGGTCAAAGAAATGCAGTTAAGAAAATAAGAAAAGATATGTTAGAATTAAATAGCCATGTCATTGAGTCACTGGAAAATCTCAATCTAAACGTAGAAGTTCATCCTCCATCAAAATGGGCTAAAGGCATAGGAATGAATTTCAAGGGAGACATTACTATATTTGAAAAGGAACCTAAATGGGTAATTCCAATGTGTTTTGGAGATGTCGTAGATAGGGAAGACGATTTTGAATTTGGAATATTATCTGGTGATGATCTCATGTATAGATTATCTGTAGAAATTCCGGATGTAAAATATACTATTTTTTTATTAGGAGATGTGGGGGGAGTAATGGATCTACCTCCTACAAATCCCGATGCTAAGATATTGGAAATATGGTCAAAAACTAACTTTGTAAAGACTAAACATAATAGCGATATAGATGTTACTGGGGGCATAGATTTGAAATTAGATAGGGCTGCAAGAATATCAAAACATGTTAGTGAAGTATGGTTTTTAGATGGCAGAAATCCAAATCGGATAATTGAATTGATACGTGATGGAGAGACAATTGGAACAAAGATAATTCCGTGATAATGAATTTGATTATATGCAATCACTCTCTGCGACATTTGAGTAATATGGCCGACAACAACAATGTACTTGGAAATCATGATTCTACTCAAGAAGAAATGATGAATGAGATGTGCCTATTAGTAAACAAAATGGATGAAGTTATTGGAACTAAAAGTAAATTAGATTGCCATTATGGAACAGGTGATAGACATAGGGCATTCAGTGTAGTGCTATTTGATGAATCAGGTAAAATGATTGTACAACAAAGATCGAATGATAAAATTACATTTCCAAGCGTATGGGCGAATACATGTTGTAGCCACCCATTGGATATGATTAGTGAAAACACTCAAGATTCCCAGGGGGTAATAAATGCTGCAATAAGGAAAATGGAGCATGAGTTAGGGATACCTAGTGAAGTTACTAAACAATGGAATTTTAATTTAGTAGGTAAATTTGAGTATTCTTGTAGGTGGGACGATGAATGGATAGAAAGAGAAATTGATCATGTCCTGGTGGTACAGGCTAATACAGATGTTGATATTAATAGGAATGAGATTGAAAGGGTTCTTTGGCTAGATGAATCTGAAATTACAGAAATGATGCTTGGAACAGGCAAATGGGAAAATGAAATCATTGCCCCATGGTTTAGGATGATTTGGGAGCATTATTTGAAGCCAAATTATCCAAATATTCAAATGATTTTAGACTTAAAATCAAATAAAATAATTGATTGTGGGGAGTTGGTAATTAGTTCAAACAATGTTGTCAATATTTCCCTTAAAGAAGCATTAATGGTACATAAAAAAAAGGTAGAAGATGAAATAATGGAAAGTCTAAGTAAAATGGAACAAGTTAGACTGCATGGGGCTATGACACACTTATTTTCAGGAGGAGGTAAAAGATATAGGGCCATATTGCCCAGACTAGTAGGTGAAGCAGTAGGGAATGCAAACAAGGGACATTATACTCTTGGAGCATCTATTGAAATAATTCATAACTTTACATTAATCCATGATGACATAATTGATCAAGATCCAATAAGAAGAGGATTAGATGCTGTGCATGTCGCATACGATGATGCAACGGCAATAAATGCAGGGGATGCGATGTTAGCAGTTGGATTTGAAATATTAGCTGAATCTAAAGACATATCAGGAAAAAAATTACGATATTTAGTTACAGCAATTGGCGAAATGGTAAGAAGGGTGGCTGAAGGTCAACAAGAAGATATAGAATTTGAGGACAGAGAAATAGTAACAGAAGATGATTATATTGCAATGATTGCTGGAAAAACAAGTGCTATGTTCGAAACATGTGCTAGGACAGGTGCCATACTTTCTGATGCTAGTACTGAAATCGTAAAAAACATGGCAAAATGGGGATTAAACCTAGGATTATGTTTTCAATTAATGGACGATTTAATAGATATTACTGGAGATACGAAAACCCTTGGAAAACCTGCTGGTTCAGATATTGTACAAGGTAAGATGACTTTGATAGCCATTCATGCCAAAGACAGTGGATTGGAATTACCTAATTTCAATAAAGTATTTGGTAAATTGAAATGTGATGATTTATCATTAAAATTAGCTGTAGAAGACCTACAAAATTCTGGTTCAATCGAATACGCTAGAAATAAAGCAATGTATCACCATGAAATTGCACATGATTGTTTAAATAAATTAGATCAAAATCCTCAAGTCGATGTACTAAGAGAATTAACTGATCTTCAATTAACAAGAATTAATTAATTTAATTAATCCATGTATTGCGCTTCACCAGGTAATTCTGATTTTAATCCTTTTCTATCACGAATTTCTGCTACTACTTTATTGAATAACTCACGAGGTAAATGGACATATCCTGCATTTTCAGTATTCCAAACCGCTCTACCTTGACTGGCTGCTCTAACGCTATTTGAGAAACCAAAGGACTCTGCAACTGGCATTTTACCAATTACGCTAGCCGTACCACCATCGACCGGCATATCTTCAATTATACCTCTGCGTTTATTTAATTCACCAGTCACACCACCAATTACATCATTTGGCGCATCAATTCGTATATTTTGCATTGGCTCAAAAATAACAGACCTTGCCCGTATCAAAGCCCCTTTCATGGAGTTTCTAACAGCAGGTATAGTTTGTGCTGGACCTCTGTGAATTGCATCTTCATGGAGTTTAGCATCTACTAAACGTACCATTACTCCCATTAATGGCTCTTCCGCTACTGGTCCCTTCTTGCATACGTCATTAAATCCTTCAATAATTAATTCTCTAGTTTCATGAAGATTTTGAATTCCTTTTGTATCGTTAATCAACACATTAGTTCCATTTATTGCATATATTTTTCTCATTAGATCTTTATCCATTCCGAACTCACCAAATTTATTTCCTGTAGATTTAGCATCTTTGGTCCTTACAGGGCCATCTCCAAATGTACCATTTCTTAATTCTTTAATTATATCATCTGGCATAGGCTCTACTTCAATGTAGAATCGATTATGTCTATTAGGAGATTTACCTTCGAATGGTCTTCCTTTGTTATCCCCCTCTATTGATTCACGGTATACTACTATAGGTTCACTAACTTTAACTTTGATTCCTTGTTCTTCTTCAATTCTGTAAGTAGTGATTTCCAGATGCAATTCACCCATTCCGGCAAGGAGGGCTTCTCCAGTCTCAGCATTTGTTGAAACTTGTAGAGAAGCATCGGATTTTGCTAAACTTCTTAATGCATCTACGAATTTTGGTAGATCTTTCATTGACTTTGGTTCAACGGCTACAGTTACTACTGGTTCTGAGTAATGCCTAATAGGCTCGAAACCAGTATCATCTTTGTTTCTTGTAATGGTAACACCTGCAGCAGCGCTTTTTATTCCAGTTAGAGCGGCTATATTACCAGCTGAAACTTCAGCTACAGCTATTCTATCGCCACCTACCATCATACTCACTTGTTGAACACGTTCAGCTTTAGCACCGCCCAATGCCCAAACAGACTCTCCATGTTTTATAGAACCAGAATACACCCTACCTACTGCAACTTCTCCCGCGTGAGGGTCCATCCAAATTTTTACAATCATAAGTGAAAGTGGCCCGTCTGGGTCGCATTTTATCATTGATTTAGCAAAATCAGATTCAAGGTCTCCTTGCCAAATATTTGGTATTCTATATTCTTGAGCAACGAGTGGAGATGGGAGTTTATCTACTGCCATATCTAATAAAACACGGTGTACAGGGGCTTTCTTAGCGAGTTCTTTTTGTTGGTCTTTATGACAATATTCAAAAATTTGAGTGAAATTTATCCCACTCTTAGCCATATAAGGTATGGACATTCCCCAATTATAGTAAGCTGATCCGAATGCTACAGTTCCTTTCTTAACATCTACTTGCCATTCTTTCCTTAATTCTGCTGGAGCGAAGGTATAAATTAACTTATTAACTTTAGTTATTATCTTTTCAAACCTCTTCATCATTTCAGGACCATCAATTTGTAATTCATTAATTAGTCGATCTACTTTGTTAATAAATAATACAGGCCTTACTTTTTCTTTTAGTGCTTGTCTGACTACTGTCTCGGTTTGCGGCATTGTTCCTTCCACAGCGCAAGCCAAAATGATACAACCATCTACAGCTCTCATAGCACGTGTAACGTCACCACCAAAGTCTACGTGCCCTGGTGTATCAATTAAATTAATTAAATAATCTGTACCTTCTACATCGTGAACCATCGAAGCGCTCGCTGCGTTAATAGTGATTCCCCTAGCACTTTCTTGGTCATCAAAATCTAGTACCCTAGATTTACCAGCTAGATCTTCGGACATCATTCCAGCTCCCGCTATCAGATTGTCTGATAGTGTGGTTTTCCCGTGATCAATATGTGCTGCTATAGCTAGATTTCTTATTTTATCTCTTACGCGCATTACTTCTACTGCACGTTCAATATTATCTTCCTTACGACCCATATAATGACCTCAATTGTCTCGGCCACCTAACTATGGTTGATAAAGACGATTGAACATGTCAATCAAACGTAGGTGATAGGACCATGGTTTGAATAATACTGTATCATCTTGCAGAAGATGCTATGCGCTCTAATTCATCTCTCTTACCAACGGAGTAAGAACTAACATCTGCTTGTGCAGCTTTATTTAATTCTGAAATAATTCCTTCAGTTAACGATTTTTTACTTTTGGCAGTTGCAGATGAACAACCAACAGATAAATTTTTTAATGCGATATCAATTCTCCTGCTTGGAGAAGAGTCTACGGCTTTTGGTTGACTAACAGCACCCATTTTAATTCTTGTAATTTCTTCACACGGAGCGGCTTCTTTTATTGCATCAATAAATTTTTGTAGTGGATTTTCTCCTGTTCTTTCATTTATAGTATCAAGAGCTTCTTCGAATGCTTTGGCACAATGTTGCTTTTTACCAGAGAATTTTCCTGATCGCATTAAATTATTAATAAATCTTTCAATTACAGATAGATTTGCCTTTCCAAAGTATTCATTTGCATGGCGTCCTCCGGAATGAGGAGTTCCAATAGTTGCTAAATTGATGTAAGGGGCCAATCCAGGATCATCGCAGGTGACCTCAGTAGCGTCCCATTTTCCAAAAACCATAGTACCGATACCGGCTATAGGGTCTTTAGTAGATTCTTGTTCTTCTTGCTCTACTTGATCTACTTCTGACATGTGGATACTCACCTTATTGGTTTCTCTTTTCGGCCTCTAACCATTTCATCTAATGAAACGCCATTAACTTTGATAACTTTGAATCTTACTCCAGGTAAATCTCCATATGACCTACCCTTACTTCCACCAATTCCTTCGACAAGAACTTCATCGTGTTCATCTATGAACGATATTGCCCCATCACCTGGTGCAAAGGCTGTTAATTTATTTCCCGTCCTAATTAGACTAATTTTAACTGCTTTCCTAATTGCTGAATTTGGCTGTTTGGCTTCAAAACCAACTTTTTCAATTACTATCCCTTTTGCTTGAGTACTGCCACCCAAAGGGTCGTGTCTTAGAGAACCACCGGCTATTTTTTTTAATTGACGATTGCGGAATTTACGTTCTTTCCACCTATATTTTTTACGGTCGCTTGCCATTTTAGAACCAGAGAACAATCCACGACCCAACTATAACCCTCTAAACAATGTTCCGCCGACCGACCTTTGGTATAAGAAGTGAAGGGCTGAACGCAATTAATATTGGCCTGAAACAACGTTTCTCTTTGCTAACATTCAAACAGATTGTACTCTCGGTTCGTTGCATGGCATTCCGAGACCTGCTTCATGATGTTAGAATAATAAGTCAAAGAACAAGTCTGATTCAAGAGATGTTGAATTATTCATTAGAAAATGGTAATCCTCCATTAGTATTTGACAATATTCCCGAATCTAAGGGCCATCGCGCTGCTATGAATGTGTTAACAAGAGATAGGATATGTAAAACTTTCAAAATCTCGCCAGGAGATTTAATTGATACATTGGCATGGGCCATGAATAATCCTACCGAACCTAAAATTATATTACCTGAGCAATCTCCAGTATTTCAAAATAAACAACAAATAGTTGATTTAGAACTACTACCAATACCTTGGCATTATTCCGAAGATAAGGGTAGATACCAATCTGCATCAGTCATCATTGCACAATATGGCGGCATTAGAAATATGTCTTTCCATAGACAATATCTAAGAGACAGTAATCACACTGTATCTAGATTTGTACCAAGGCACCTTAGGTCTATGATGGAGATGGCGCAAGCCAATGGTGATGAGGTTCCAATAGCAGTTGTCAACGGTCCAGACGCAGTAGTTCTACTGGCTGCTGCAATGTCGTTTAATGAGCCATTAGATGAATTGTATGTGGCATCTTCTTTACATCAAAAATTACATGGATCTCCTTTAGAATTGGTGGAATTACCAAATGGAATTCAAGTTCCCGCGGATGCAGAATATGCAATGGAAGCCAGAATAACTTTGGAGACTGATGATGAAGGGCCATATGTAGACATTACTGGTACAGTAGACGGAGTTAGACAAGAACCGGTAGTAGAATATGATGCTGTATATCATAGAAATAATCCTGTTTTTCATGCCTTAATACAAGCAGAAGTTGAACATAGAACTTTGATGGGTATGCCAAGAGCTCCTACGATTAAAGAGGCTGTGTCAGAAGTTGTTCCATGCACTGACGTATATCTAACTGATGGAGGATGTGGATGGTTGTCGTCAGTTGTACAAATTATACCACAAAAAGAAGGTGATGGAGTCAGGGCTATTCATGCAGCGCTTAATGGGCATAAATCAATGAAACAGGTAATAGTTGTGGACCAGGATATAGATATATCAAATCCTTCCAGAGTCGAATGGGCACTTATGACTCGTTGGCAACCTGATAAGGATACAGTGATTCTATCACATCAAAAGGGCTCAAGTCTTGATCCAAGCAGATCAAAAGATGGATTAACAAGTAAAATTGGTATGGACGCTACACTAGGGCCTGACCAAGATAGATCTGAGTATGAGTCAGTTTTATGAGATGCAATATATGGTTGAGCCTAAAATAGATTTTAAAAAAAAATTACAACATCCTAGACGTAGTTTGGGCAATCGCCATAGAAGTCAAGCCGTGAAGTTCTTGAAGTTAGAAAATAATAGAACTAATCTAGAATGGGCTGAACAGAATGCTAAACAGTCAATACTATATGACTTTACAAATCCTGAAAATTGGAGAATTCTAGTCAAAATTAAGGTCATTAATAGAGATAATGCCGGAATAAAAATAATATTAGAAGATTTATTTAATGTCTTAGGAAGAGATAATGAAATTTTGTCACAATTAAATAATTTAAATTTAGTTGAGGTTGGAGAAAATCTATTGAATACTGCATTTAAAATTGATCCATTAGATTTAGACAAATGGTGGGAAAATATAAGTAATAATGAAAAAGAGATTGAAAAATTTTGTGACAGATTAAAAAAATTAGATACTAGAGATCCACGCTCAAATATACTTTTTTCTAGAAGGTTAGAAAAATTTAAAAAATCTGGTTATGAAGATATATTCTTAGATTTGTCCAAATATTTACTTGCACAAAAACCAGAAAATTATGAAGTTTGGATAGAGTTGGGCAAAATACACGAGCGAAGGCAGGAATATGATGAAGCTTGGTTTAGTTATGACCGGGCACAATTTCATTTCCCTCAATGCCAATCAAAAAATAATTTTAAGATTAGAATGGAATCTAAATTGGATGGCAATGGTAAAGTTAACTGGATTAAACCTAAATTGTCAGATAGGGTTCAGTTTCTTAAGAGGATGGAAAAATTAGCCAATGTTGAATTAAAAGAACCTGAAATAAATAATCAACAAGATACAAATGTAGAAAATGAATATGAGAATATTGAAAGAATGATAGAAGAGAATAAAATACAGGAGGCTTTCTTTAAGGCTAGAAGTATGGCTGCTGAAGGTGATAAGAGAGCAGAATTATTAGTGAAAAAAATACTTAGGAAGTTGAATAAATGAAGAATGAATTTGTAGTTGGTTGGGTGACATCTAACGTAGATAATGAATGTTGGTTAATGGTTTTGAATAAACAAAGAGGATGGGAGTTACCTGGAGGGAAAATAGAAGATAATGAACGGATAGAAGAAGCAATATTGAGAGAATTATTTGAAGAAACTGGGTTATTGGGTATTGCTAAAGCATATGATGAGAGCATTGTAGACGGAGGGTATGTAGTTTGGATTGAAGTCGCGGATGAACCAACACCAATAGCGTGGGAATCAAATGATGATGCCATACAAGAAGTTGGTTGGTGCATTGAAATACCTGAGAGAATAGGATGGTCAATAGACGAATTAAATAAAATTAGAAATCATGATTGGAGTACTTCTAAGACTCTAGGATCATGAATTTCACTTATTCGCTTAAGTAGGATTTCTTTCCAGATTTTAACATCTAAGATATCAGAAGCATCTATGATAATCCCTAAATCTGTACGATTATTACCAGATAAATCTTGAAAAATAATCGGAATTAATTCTTCCACAACTAACTTAATATCGTCAGGATTAGAGGAAATTACAGAATTTCCTGGTTTATCTCTTGGCTTGGCATTCTTAATCCGAAATTCCATATTAGGAGCATTGTCATCTACATCATCTAGTGCCATATCCAGCCATTCTAGATTGCTTACAAGATTTTCAGGAACCATAGAAGATTTTGAAAATTCATTTCTTGCAATCCACATATGCCTCATTGCAGGTTCATAATCTCCCATTGATATTAAAATTCTTGCTGATTCTAATCTAGATAGTCCTAAAATTTCACTAGGGTGTCCTAAAATATCAGAAATATCAGCATGGGTAGCAAGCGCCATCATTTTTTCATTCTTATTTGAATGCCACGCCGCTAAATTCAGTAGTGCAAGTCCGTGTGAAGAAGAATACGGATCTGAGGCATTTAATCTATCAACGCACCAACGTAATTCTTTACCAATATCATCTTCATTAATTGCACCAATCAAGGCCCTTTCCATCCTAATTTTTGCTTCATATGTATGATTTCGTTCAAGAGGCCCTCTAGAACGAATTAATAGATCATCAGACAATAATATGGCTTGTTCATTATTACCGTCTTTAAGCAAGTGTTGAAATATAGAAAAATCAGTAATTAAATCAGGAACATCACCATCAATGATATCCATAATTATCACTTTTATTCTAATCCTGATACTAATTCATCATATTTGGCCCTTAATGATTGTTCCCTTTCTATCAACTTATTCAAATGATTTTCAACATTTAACTTTGATTGTGAAAGTTCAGAATTTAATTTTTCCCTATCCTCTACTTCCAACAAAAGATTTCCTAATGACTGGTAGACTGACTTATTAGGATCTTGATTTAGAAGTGCGTCTAGAGTTAGCCCATACTCAGAAATTTGTGATGAAAAGGACTGTATTTGATTTCTAAGCATTTGTAATTCTTGAACTATGGCTTGTAATTCCGTAGATCTATTTTCTTCCGACATAATCAATACTCATCCTCTACTGACTTTAGTACATGTTCAGATGCTATAAGGCCTCTCATTATTGTATTCCATCTAGCCCTTAAATCTACAAAACTTGTAGCATTTTCAACAATTATAATTTGATTAGCCTCAACTTTGAATTCCGCTTCAGTCGTAAGACTAGCAGAATAGGATTCATTATTATCCGAAGATATTCGTAATGTCAAAGATAAACAATCATTCTTCTTCTGATTTAACATTTGAAGCACTCTCAATTAATACTTTTTCATAATCCATTGCTGCTTGTTGAGCAATTATAGTCATATCAGTAGCAGTTGCGCCTTCAACGGATCTTCTGATAATTCTGGAATTCGCATCTGTTGCACGAGTGTAGGGCTCCCATACGCCACCAGAGAATACGTGACTGCATTTTTTACATTCCCATATTCCTGCAACTTTACGTGTAACCTTTTGATATTGACATACTGGGCATGTATAATTTTTTGATTTCTTTATTAATGCGGCACCGGCTCTACGCCTTACACTAACACCATATCTAGCTCCGAATCTGGCTGTTGCTCCAGACTTTTGAGTTCTTTTTGCCATTTTATTCACCTACTACTGAATTTACTAATTTACGAAGTTCCTTGGACGTGTCTTTGGCCTTCTCCATTATTTCTACGAATTCGTCCGCCGAGAATATTCCCTTTAGACCCTTCTGAAGAGAGTGGACATGATTAGCCTCTCCAAGCGTGATATGTATTCTCTCATCTCCACCCAATTCTTCCTTCTTACTAGCATCATAAACGAATCTATTTCCTACTTTATGATATGAACACATTATTGGCATTGATGAGACTTCAAGTAGGTGATCTTGCCCAACTTCGAATCTCTCACATGGGACTTTAGCATTCTTTAAAGCTGCAATTGCAGCAAGTGCGAACGCGTCAAATAAATTACCATCATCAGAAATAGCGAATAAGTCCAAAATTACTTGCCACGCTTTCTCTCCTGGGATAATGCATAAACTTTTTACATCAATACACCCAGATTCCCTGATACCTCTATCTACTACTCTTCCAAGTTCTATAGATTCTGCACTAGGTGGCCCTGGTTCCCAATTTCTACCAGCAACTGGCCTCACTTCAGCACTACACATTAATCCGCCTTCATTGGGTCGGTCAGAGTATGGTGTCATGAGTTGAAATTTAACTCCAGCATAAACTATGGTATCTCCCATAGTAACCTTTGCTGAGCCTTCTGCACGTGGGAGGATATCAACTTCTAACTTAGTTTGCCTACCTTCCCAACGGCCTCTTCCATCAATTCTTTCATCTTTGGATGCTAAATCTAAAAGATGTGATCGAAGAATTTTAGGTACTAATGGTATAGCCATTATTTAGCACCTCCATTCTTTAGGGCTTCGACCATAATTTTGTGAACTTCCATAGCTGCATTTACATTATAATCCCAAGCTGTTTGAAATTGTTCAGGAGATAAGTCTCCATCCATTTGTAAGAATACAATTTCACCAGTATTAGGCAGTACTCCCATAGGAAGATCGGCCTCACCATAATTATCTTCTTCTTTGTTTAAGTCACATACTACTACATCATTTATTTTACCTGAAGCCACTGAAACTACCATATCCGTCATTGGAATACCCGCATCTGCTAGGGCTACTGATGCTGCTGTCAGGCCTACACAACGAGTACCGGCTTCTGCACAAATAACTTCGATTTCTACACGTATTTTAGATCTTGGATACATTTCAAGTAATACTACACTAGCTAACGCGTCTGCAGTTACTTTACTTATCTCCCTACTTCTTCGGTTAAAACCTGGCCTTATTCTATCAGTAGTTGAAAATGGTGCCATATTGTATCTTACATCCAATACTGCTCTGTCTTGACGTTGAATTTTTCTAGGATGAGCTTCCATTGGACCATAAACTGCCACAATAACGTCGTTTGTCCCCCATGTCATTCGGCAACTTCCATCTGCTACAGGTACGACTCCGGTTTCAATTGTAATGGGGCGCACGTCAGTAGCAGACCTACCATCCATACGTAATCCATTTTCATCTATCATCTTTATATCTCCGTAACCACCCATTATGCAACTCCTCCTTCTTTTAATAAACGAGAATTTATTGATATTTTATTTAGATCATTTCTGACTGATATGATACCATCTATTTCACCATCAATCCAAATTCTACCATTATCGGCTGTAATTATTCTACAATCATTTGCTTCTTTCATATTTCTTAATGAATTATTACCATCTCTAGATAATTCAACAATTAAATGAGGATCTATATCATCAATGCTTCCAGATCTAATTTTTCTAAGCCCCATTCCTTTCATAGTTACTACACTTGAGTGGGTTTCTTCGACTTCCTGAATTCTACATAGTATTGCTTCTCCTATATCAAGAACTTGTCTTGTGGATCCGAAAGATGCTTTTGAAGGTCCTAAGCTCATAGGCAATATTGCATTAAATGGGGCTCCAATATCTATAAACCATATATTATTAGTACATCCTTCGACAAATCCTATTACCAAATCACTTGGCCTAGGAACATATTGAGAATGTAACGGTTCTATTGATATTATCTTACCATTAATTTTTAATTTACCATTTTTTGTTGCCATGAGATTACCATTTCTAATGATAACTCCATGACCTGCTTCAAACTCTTCAGAAAATCCGAGATATTCTCCCGGAACTACAATCTGAGAGCTTTGCGGACCGTCCGCATTATTCTTTCCACTCATGTTATCAAGCCGCGCGACTGGCCATTCATTGATAATCTTGATGAAAGTATCAAGATGATAAATACTAATCTAATTCCTTGACATCAGCGTCGGAAGACCTTTGAGAAACTCGGCTGATAATTTCATTTTTCATTCCACCTGGGACTTCTATGACACAAACCCATGTACCGTCACTCAGCCATTCTTCTTTCTTAATCGAGTTTCTCAATAATTGATTAACGCCCCCATAATCTTTTCCTGCGATACGGAAAGCCAACTTTACAGTTATAAATTGGAGAGGAATCAAAGGTTTTAAGATCTTAATTGCGTCTTGGACTTGCCGTTCAATAGATAAAAATGGATCAACTGAAAATCTCGCTTCATCTAATGCTATTTCTATTCTACTTGCTGGATGGGGTAATTTAGTCTTGGGATCAGTAGCAGTAGATGCTATTTCATTAATAATTTTCTTTTTCTTATCTTCAACTATTTTTTTTCTTTGAATTGTCGTTAATTGAATTGAACCTTCTAATAATATTTTTTTTACACATACCAATAAATCCGTACTACCGAATATATTGATTAAAGCCTCGGAGGTTGGCCTATCTCCAGAACTGGCATCAGACCAGATTTGTTCAGTAGCCAATAAGTCTAATAATTTTACAGATTCATTATTTTGTTTCCATTCTTGAACCATATCAGGGTCAACAAGAATTTCATATCTTGAACCACCCTTTTCAAGCCGGGCTAAAACAGCATCATCTAGGCTAACCATGTAAAGGCTGAAGAGTACTAGAACTTAAGAAGTAGTGAAGATCATTATTTAAACTTAGAAAGATGTTTTAGCGTGGTTTCTCTGTCTAATTTATTATAACCATTGGCGTCTACTATAGAAATTTCTACAGTGTCTTTGTTTAAACTGTCCTCTAAAGATTCTTGAAGAGCCTCTAAACCTAATTTTATTGCAGCATTCTGGGTCATTCCTTTTTTCCAAGATTTTTCAAAATGGTCTATTACCGTAGTCCTGCCTCGGCCAATGGCGCCTGCTTGGTAAGATTGGTAAGCACCTGATGGATCAGTTTCAAACAAATGAACGCCCTCATCATCCACGCCCGCAATGAGTAATGCAGTACCAAAAGGCCTAGCTCCGCCATATTGAGTGAACGACTGTTTGTAATCACACATTTTCTTTATTAAAGTAATCATAGAAATTGGACTTCCAAATGTCATCCGATTAATTTGGCACTGGACTCTGGCTTTGTCCACTAATTGTCTAGCATCTGCAACTAATCCGGAAGTAGTCATACCTATATGATCGTCTATTTGGTACATTTTTTCTATTGAATCTGTAATTACTAACTTATTTGAAATTCTCTTATCTACAATAAGTACTGCTCCATCTTTGTACTTCAATCCAACAGTAGTAGTACCTCTTTTTACTGATTCTCTAGCATATTCTACTTGATAGAGACGACCATCTGGTGAAAATGTCGAAACTCCGTGATCATATCCGCGTCCGCTCGGTTGCATAAACCTCAATGCCATAAGCATCTCTTATCAATCTTAGTCGTTAACACTCTCATTATGGGTGGCATTCATCTCTAAAGTCATAATCGGAACGTCGTGAGAGTCGCTATCCTTTGCTCCGGAGGTAAGGATTCTGCATACGCCGCATGGTGGGCAATGATGCAAGGTTGGGATACTGTTGCAATCATTACTATGGGAATTAAAGGAAATGATTCGATGATGTTTCAAATTCCAGGAACTTTTATTTCTGCATTTCAATCAGTTTGCATGAATGTCCCTTGGTTACCGGTTGAATCTAGCGGAAAGGAAGATTTTGAAATGTTAGATTTAAAAAATGCAATATTGGGAAAAAGAGACAATTTAAGTGCATATAATTCAATATGGCCTAAACATATTAAGAAAAATCAAAATTTAGATTTATTCATAGGAAAATTAAAAATTGATGCATTAGTAACTGGTGCATTAAGGTCGGATTATCAGAAAACAAGAATTGAGAGAATGTGCGAAAGTTTAGGAATAATATCATTCTCACCACTTTGGCATAAGGATCCTCTTGAACATATGAAATCTTTAATAGAACTAGGCTTTGAAATAAAATTTATTTCGGTTTCATGCGAAGGATTAGATAAGGAATGGTTAGGAACATCTTTGACGAAAGATAATTTATTAAAATTATTAAGCTTATCAAAGCAATTTAGATTTAATCTAGATGGAGAAGGGGGCGAATTTGAAACTATAACGTTAGCGGGCCCTCATATGAGAAATAAAATAAGTTGTAGTGGAAAAGTCTTTTTTAAATCCGGAAGAGGGTCATGGGAAATAGAAGAAGCCGATATCGCTCAATGCTAAACATCAAACACCTTGTCTTACTGGCATTTGGAGAGAGACATGCCTGTATCCCCTCTAGACTATCGTTACGGAAGAGAAGAAGCAAAACAAATATGGTCAAGAGAAGGCAGACATGCTAGGCAGTTAGAAGTAGAAAGGGCCCTTGTATGGGCACATTGTAAATTAGGTAGAGTTAGTGCTGAACATTACGATAAAATTGCAGATATCGCAGATCCCGGCATAGTTACGGCTGATAGAGTAGATGAAATCGAAATGGAAACTAGGCACGACATCATGGCATTAACTAAAGCAATGGCAGAAGTAGCTGGTGAAGCTGGTTGGTGTATTCATTTAGGTGCAACAAGCAATGATATCGTGGACTCCGCAGTCGCACTTCAAATAAAAGACAGTTTAAAATTACAAATTGAAACTACATCAATTTTAATCAAAACCATGTGTGATATAGCCGAAAGAGAAAGAAATACTGTTATGCTTGGTAGAACTCATGGTCAAGCAGCAGTACCAATCACCTTCGGATTAAAAGTAGCAGTATGGGTTGATGAATTCAGAAGGCACATGGAAAGATTAGATGAGTTAACTCCGAGAGTAATAACTGGTAAATTTCTAGGAGCAGTTGGTACAGGGGCTGCACAAGGGGAAATGGCATTCGAACTACAGGAATTAATAATGTCAAACCTGGGATTGCAAACCCCTATGGCTACAACGCAAGTTGTAGGAAGAGATCGGTATATTGAATGGGTAGGATGGATGGCTAATGTAGCTACAAGTATAGAAAAAATTCTTCAAGAAGTGAGGAATTTACAAAGGAGTGAAATTGCTGAAGTCGCAGAATTTTTTGATACTAAGAAGCAAGTAGGATCATCAACTATGGCCCATAAAAAAAATCCAATTACTGCTGAAAATGCATGTGGTTTAGCTAGAATTGTTAGATCAATGATCATACCATCCTACGAAAATGCATTGTTATGGCATGAAAGAGATTTGGCTAATTCTTCAGCGGAAAGATTTACTTTGTCTCACTCCATGATATTATTAGATGACATTACAGTAAAATGCAATGGGGTACTTAGCAAACTAGTAGTAGATTCAGACAAAATGATGGATAATATAAATGCTCAAAATGGATTAGTAATGGCAGAAAAATTAATGTTAGTACTAGTTGACAAGGGGATGACAAGAGAAGAATCTCATGAAGTATTGAGAAACGCATCTATGACCGCTATTGAAAATAAAATTCATCTAATGGAAGTATGTAATAATGACAGTAGAATAACAGATCTGATTTCAAGTGAAATACTTGAAGAAGCATTTAAGCCTGAAAATCACTTAGGATTTAGCGGATTGATTGTTGATAATACAGTATCTAAGGCTAGATTAATGTTAAAGTAATTTCATTGCGATTAACAATGCTAAGCCCGTAAAAGAAGATATTAATCCCAATAAAATAATCATAGCGTGAGGGCCATACTGATTAGTATCATCTAATGCTACATTTAGAAAACCATCTTCCCTGATAGCAGACATTAGACCTAATTCAGATTCATTAAAATCAGGTAATGGGCGTCTTTTTATTCTCTCTGTTTTTCTCGGAGGGATCACCATTGTATTATTGCCAATATCTATTCTGTTTAGAGTTCACTGGCGTTTTGAACAGAAAACACCTTGATGTCGAGCTCTATCCGAGATTATGCTGAACTTGGACAAGGGTACTGTTCACTTATCTTATGAACAAGGTGCTGGATCTACAACATTACTTCTTACTATCGTAAGAGAATATTTAGAAGCAGGAAATAGAGTAATTTGGCTAGGAAGAGATTTACCAGATGGAGAAAGATCAAATCATATTTTAGGAAGCTTAAATGGGGGACAGTTACAGAAATTTTCAATAATTAAATTGGAAGACGATGTAGATCCATTATTAAGAATACTTAAAATTATTATCAAAAAAATGGGTAAAAATGATTTATTATTAATTGATGATTGGTGCCCAAAGACAGGTAGAGCGAGTAAAATTCATTTACAAAATATAAAAACAATATTGGCATTAAATAATAATATTAAATCGATAATTACGTCAACGTCTTATGAAAATATTGATGCAACTAACGTAAAATTAAAATTTAGAGGAGGAAAAAAAATATTTGAAATTACAAACTTAGTTCACCTATATAAAAACCATGAAAATAACGCTAGAATATTGAAAGAAAATGATAATATCAAAATTATAAAACTAACTAAAAATGGATTTGAATATTATTATTATTATTATTATTATTATTATTATTATTATTATTATTATTATTATTATTATTATTGCAATACTATTCAGATGCCAAGTCTAAAAGTTCTTGCATCTCTTCTAAGGCTTCATCGTCAGGCTCTTCAAATTGACCTGGATCTTTTGCTTCACCTGAATAATTTTCATCGAAATGACCTGCGCTGACTAATAAATTTCTCTGCCTAAGTTTAAGTAAAATTAAAATCATTAAACCTGCTGAAATAATAAATATCGTACTAATTAAAGCATCAGTAACTCCCGACATATTTTTACGATATACCTCTAAGATATTAAATTATCCAATATAGGTATTTCGAAATCTAATGGCATAGATAGATGTCGCCGATTTGAGGGCGATGGTTCTGTCCAACCATCAATATTCTTAAAATCAAAAATGATGCTTTTTTTGGATATCCAATATTTGTTTGATTTTTTTCCACATTTAATACATTTTAAAATATGATTGTTTCCTGTACTTTTCATGGATTTTGAACAACATATCGGACGATGTGAAATGCGTGGTATTGAATCAGATAATAATAATTTTTCTAAATGAATTGAATTATCTATAGGCGAACAAAGTCCTGTCCAACACACTATATCGCCGGGCATTAAGTGACGTAGTAAAGCGTTAACAGGGCCGCCTTCTTGAAATGCAACTAATGTCAAGTTTTTTTTTTCAGAGTATACTGATATAAATGAGTGGGCACCTTGCACAGTGGTGGGCTTACAGGTAACTGTTCCCCACGATGGAGTAACATGGTCGTCTGATAATTGATTCGTTCTGAATATTTTAAAATCGATACATTGCTCATATTTTAGATCTGATTGTAACCAAATATGTGCTTTTTCAACATCTATTGGAGAATTTCCCCTAATTCCATACAATACTGGACAAGGGGTCCTTGGTGCTATTAATCCTTTATTTTTTGTAGGATCCCTATTCATAAATGTATTTGGATGTATGGAATCTAAGTTATTTATTTTGGAAACATCCAAAATCCTTGGTTTACCTATCATAGAATCATCCCTCCATGATATTAATTCCCAAGTGGAACTATCATTAGGAGTCCAAGCTATTGCAGCACTGGCACCAATTAAACCAAATTTGTCATCAGAAGAAAATATTGTACAATCAAATTTTACAATTTCTTTAATTCTTTTATCAATATCTACGTGGCCTGTTACAGTATCGTAGTAAATATCAACTGGCAATCTAGACTGAGAAATGATTAATGCTGGAGAAGCAGATATATCAGCAGATGGATGCTGAGAAACCTCAAATAATAAATCATTAAACCATTCTTTACTTAATTTGAGAAATAATTCATTATCAGATTTTGATATTACAATTATTGATGATAAAGCCGCATTGCCCCGGGTTCTTCTGCTTGCAAACGGCCATAATCTTACTAGTCTTAATTCTTTAACTTTAATAACTAAATTCTTTTTAATGAAATTTAAAAAATTATTAATTTGAATTGTTGTACATCCCATTTCAATATGATCAGTATCATCAAGGCCGATATAATAAATCAATTTACTCATTTTCATCACCTAAAATAGATGATATTACATCATATATACCAATATTTGGATCACATTTAAAAAAATTTACACCGTAAAATTGAGATGCTAAGTAATCTACATTTCTATCTCCAATCATTATTGATTCTGATTCATCTGGCCTATTAGTCCATTCATTATCATAAAAAATTTTTAATTTACTAGAATCGCCTCTGTTAGCATGATCAATTATTTGCCTACCTGCCTCTAACATTCCAGGATTTGGTTTTCTAGCCCACGCCCCTTCCCATGGTGCATATGGGCTGTATAATATTAGATCGAGAATGGAATCTTTATCTTCAATTAGCAATAATTTAGATATGTGCTCATGAATTAACCACAAGTTTTCGTGAGTCCAGAGCCCCCTGCCAATTGGTGATTGATTTGTGACCACGCAAATCCTAAATCCTGCCCTACGTAACCTACCGATACTTTCTCCTGCATGTGGTAAAATTTTAATTTCATCTATATTGTTAACATAATTATCATATCCCTTATTGATTACTCCATCCCTGTCTAGAAAGGCAATTTTTCCCTTCCAAGTAATACTTCCAGGTAAATCCAATAAATCTAAAGAATTGGATAAATTTTCACTATCCCTTGAAGGAGGTAACATATTATTACAACCCGTTATTAGATTTTACAGCTTCCTTTATTATATGATTTATAATTAATTGAACATCTTCGATACGTTCCATTGAAGATGATGGTACGATTATAGCAATATCAACGATTTGAGCTAATTTTCCTCCCCCCATCTGTTTGTAATTACCTGTTATTCCTACAGTTTTACAATCTTTAGAATTAGCGTAATTAATTCCATTTATTACATTAGAAGAATTTCCTGAACCGCTATATCCTATAACAACATCTCCCTGTTGTAAAAATGTGGATAATTGACCAACAAAAATATTATTGTAATCAGTATCATTGGCCCACGCAGTTAAAGAAGAAACATTATCCATATGTGATATTGTCTTTAGTTCAAGTTCTTTAGACCAGTCTCCTGCACTATGAGAGGGTGTACCAGCACTGCCTCCATTGCCAATTAAATGTATAGTTTTGCCATTGTTTCTAGCGTCCTCAATTACAATCCATAATTGTTTTAATTCATGTTGAGATATGCCTTTTAGGGTACTAATCAAATTAGAAATATAGGATTTAGTGAAATCTTCAAAATCGAACGACATTGGCCTCTCCGAGTTATCGGAAGAGGGCATCCTATTTACGGATTGATGACTTGAAAGGGGTTATGGAGGAACCAGTGGGACTTGTTATCTATTCAATATCATCATCTTTTGGGATACCAGATGTCACGACTCAATTATTAATAGGGGCATTAGGAGTTTTTCTTTTGGCTATAGATTTTCATAGTAAAGGAATAAAATCTATGACAAAATTTACACCAATAGGGTGGATTCTAGTTGGCCTATTTTTCTATCTATATTCGACACATTATGTTGAAATTTCAGATCCCCTATTAGTATTGATGACATCTGCGGCTTTACCTTTAGGAATTGTTGTTGCTTTTTGGGAAGTGAAGTTGGAAGGCAAATTATCTGAATCACTAACATGGCTAAAAGGGTGTGTTGTNTGGTCTATGATTCCATATTATTTGGTTTATAGCATCCCAGTATTCAATATGGCTTTTGTCCANATTACTGCATTAAGTACTGAGGTAATACTAGAATANGTTGGATTAGGAAATTTTCAAGCTGCTCCAATGAGAGTTGATACATATACGGGAGGAGATAAACTAGTTTCGGAATGGGGTGGTAATAAATGGATATTGACAGAACCATTAGGTGAAGCTGGTTTTTATGTACCTATGGAAAATGCAGATGGTTCACCGATTAGTATAATTTTCATACTAGCATGCTCCGCATTACAATCGATGATAGTATTTGTTGGTGCAATAGTAGCATTAAACTCCGTATCATGGAACAGAAGAATTCGAGCATTGATAATAACAATACCAACAATATTTATTCTTAACGTGTTTAGAAATGTAGGAATAGTGTGGTTGACAGAAACATATCCTAGTTGGTCTTTGATAGGCATTAATATGTTTGATTTCACTCATAGTTATGCTGCTAAATTAATCAGCTTATTTGCTATGTTTTTAATGGCTACTGTATTATTTGACCTTTTGCCGGAACTGCATAAAAATATATTAAAAATATTAGATCCTGTATTTAAAATTATTACAATGAAAAAAATTTCATGAACGAGATCTGATTCTTTCAAATAACTTTCCAGAAAGTGGCATATCATGCTCCCATGCGAATTCTTTCATTACTCTAACCGCTTCTTTTTCTAGATTTGAGTCCCCTACAAAGTCAGTAATTTCTATTTTACCATCACGAGTATTAGCTTTGAATGCAGCTATTGGCTCTTCATTATGGAATACAATATAAGCAGATCCAAATCCAAACCTTTCTCTCAAAACACTTCCAAAATAATGATTTAAAGGATCTGATGGCGGTATGACGAGATCACGAGTTCGCAATATCCCGCCTAATCCTTCTAACATATCTTGCCTACCCCAACAAATATCTTGTAAATCATCCACTAAGAATCCTTTTATTAGAGTGCCATCATCTTCGAATTCTCGCATTACATCGCTGATTTCTTCAGCAGAAAACGGAGAACCGGCTAATCTTTCTACTTGCTTTAGAGTAATTACAGGATAGTTCTGGACTAATTCTCTCAAGTAATCTCTTTTAATTTCCCATAAATCTGTTTTTATCGATGAAATTACTGTCTTGAATCCTCCCCTATAATCTTGGATTAAAAAGCCACTACGCACTAGGGGAGAAATTAATTTTCTAAACTCAGATCTTTTCATAGCATTCCTCTCCATAAAAAGATCTGGATCATGATGTTCTGTAAAGAATTGGAGAATATCCATATCCTCATCTTCTGGTGATATATTACGTATTGATAATAATCGCCTAAAATGAGCTAATCTTGCCCAAACTAAATGGCCACGTAAATTAGTTCCCTGATGTAATTGATGTGCAGCAGCCATAGATTTCAAATCCACACGGAACATTTCACACCTTCCCCTTAGAGAAAAGTCATCTCTTAATTCATTTATATGTTCAAGTGCCATAGTCTCATTTTCCCATCTACTTTTTTGATGTAATGCGTGGTGATGGAAAAGGAGTCTATTAACTTCTTTTCTTTTTCTTGGCTCAACAACTCCACCTCTAATATATCGTTCTCCATCACCCATTGTTGTAAAACCTAAATCGGATAGTAAATCTTGAATATTATCATCACAGTCATGAACAGGTATTCCATTGAATGCATGAATTACTGATACATCAACGAGTCGGTCCCTATAATTTTCCAATAATTCTGAAAATGTATCTTTAAATTCATCAAGATAAGAGTGCGGGATATTTATATCTTTAATTTCTAAATAATCATTGACAACGAACATTAAAATTCTACCAATTGGATCTACTCCTTTTAGTACTGGATGATACCATCCTTGTTTAAGCATCATTCTAATTTCTTGAATAAAACGACTGCAAAAAGGATCAGATTGTGCTAGAATTCTCATAGTTCTATCTTCAGCTAAAGGTGATAGTAGAACTTCTGCATCTTCTAATGAAGAATAATAATCTGTTGGATCAGGTTGAAGAGCGACAACNCTGATAATTTTTTTNGAATTTTCTAAATTCCTTAGTGCTTCTGCTAATTCTTCAACTGGTTGACTAACAAAAAATCTTAGTGTATGTAACCTNACTGGGCCTATGTGGCTAATTAATTGATCTAAAGCTTCTTCGAATGGTAACGGCTTTACAACTCCATGTAATTTTCTAAAAATAGCCAGCGAACGTTTTCTATTTGGTATTGCTACGTATTGTTTTGCNACAAGCAATTGCCTTTCTAGATTACCCAATGCACTTTTTATAGTTCTTTGAATATGGAAACTATCTTTACCCTTAGGATAATCTGCTAACAAATCTGTCCTACTTATTCCATAGGCCGGAATTTTATCCAGAAGTTCTTGCTCCAATTGCCCTATCCAAGGTTCGCCCCTAAGGCCAAGAAAAATTGGTATCTGATCTTCCATAGTGTATCCGACCCGATTATGAAGTAATCTGCCATTATATACATCTGAGTCGTGTTTAATATCCTTCCAATCTCTAAATCTATAATTTTTAACCCTATGTAAAAGTTCATCCCGCCTTTGAACCATTGTTAATGATCTAATAGCATCTTTTGGCTCATCATATAATGTGAAAGATTTCTGTAACAACAGAGTTTGTAAGGTCCTGTAATCAACTACATCTACTTGGCCTCCTGTTATCCTATATTCATCTACTCTAAGTATGAATTCTCCATCATTGGTTTGAGTGAAAAATCCTATTGAAACAAGATTTCTTATTTCTAATTCCTGTAAAATAGATTCAACTTGTGCAAATGGGAAGGGCAATCTTGAACTTAATTCTTTAGCAGTTTGAGGACCTTCTGACCCTAGCATATCTAATAATTTCAATCTTAAACAGTCCATGGGGTCTGAAAGAAAGGATTTTTTCCATCTTGAAGGTTGCCCATTGGTAAATTCATTCGCGAGTTCATAATTTAAACCACCCGTGTAAAGTGATCTAAGATCTTCCATGTCTGCGGCCCCTGCAACTGCCAAACATCCGAGAGTGCCATGAACTTCTGCCATCCTCATAGAAAACCATTTATTGTCTATTTTATCATGCCCAGTAGATCTAATTTTAGTAATCAAACCCCTCTCTGCAAGTTCATGAACCCAACTCCTAATGGTTTCAGTCTTTATATCTTTTAATTTATTACTATATAATGGATTAGTTAGTGTTTTTTCTAGCCCACCACCCATATCCATAAGCCGTAATAGACTAGCTGGGTCAGATGGTTTCGCAACTTTTGATTGATAATAATCATCTAATTTACCTTTATCCAAATCTGTAGCTAAAGAGCGGGCACCTAGAAGCCTGCGTAGAATTTCTGGATCAACGTCTTTGATTAAATATGCACGAGTTCTCAATGATAATAAATCTTCGAATGAAGACATAAAGAGTGTCATTCCCAAAGGAGATGGCATTTTCACTCTACGGTGTACAATTCTAACATCTTCGCTGTCCATTCTAGATATGAATTTCCTTAGTTGTTTCATGTCCAAATCTGAATTTAAAATTTCGTTCATGGCCTCCCTAACTAATACTGAATCCTCCATTTGGCGATGTTTGTGTAATATTTGATCAGCCTTTTGTAAAAATTGTTTAGGACTTACTTCATCAGCCCCTATGCGGCGAGGATTCAACATGCTCCTTGACGAAATTTCGCGAAACCTCTTTGCAAAGAGTTGTGAATCCATAAGATATCTTTGTAGAATTTCGTCGCTATTATCACTTCTAAATATAGATGGTATGATTGCAATTTCAACCTCATGACTTAGTTTTATCATGAAACCATTTTCGTCAAATGATAATTCATGAATTGTTATATCATCTTTTGCAGCTATTCCTGCAAATAAATATCCTAAAGCTAGATTGAATCCCCGTCCTCTGCAAGTTGTGATAACGTAAGTTGGTAACGGGGCCTCTACTTGCTCAACTAATATCCTATCACTAGATGGAACTTGAAAAGTTGTCGCGCCATGCTCATCTAAAAACTGAGAAATTGCATTGGCAACTGGCTTATTTAATCCTAAAGCTTCTCTAAAAAATATTTTGTTATCTAATCCTAATCTAGATTGGACAGAGATGATATTTAATAAATCTAAAACTTCTTGACTTAATTCATGAGTCCTGCTGGCAGTTTCCCCTGTCCAAGATGGTATCGTAGGACGATATCCAGTAGCAGAAGTAACATTTACTCTCGAACCTCTGATACTTGCTACTCTATAGGTAGAGCCACCAAGTAAGAAAACATCTCCTCCCCTTAAACTCGATACGAAAGAAGAAGATAATTGTCCTACTAAAGTGCCATCTCCGGTCAATACCATATAGTTATTATCAGGGGCTATGGTTCCTATATTGGTATAATATATCATTTGAGCATAGCCTCTTTTACCGAAGCGATTTTCTTCCCAGTCAACCCATATACGTCTCTCTTCTTCTAAAAGATCTAGCACTTCGATGTAATCATCATAGGGTAGATTTCTATATGGCCATGAAGTTTTCACTAGATCGTACCCTTCATCGATATCCCATTCTCTGATGATAGTCAGACCGATCATAAATTGAGCCAAAACATCAAGTGAATTCTCTGGAAATTTTAACAAATCCATATTGCCCCTAAGGATTCCAGTTTGAAGTGCCACTAGCTCCAGTAAATCATGAGGGGAACTAGGCAAAAATCTTGCACGTGGTAAACCTCCGACTTGATGCCCTGCACGGCCAATTCGTTGTAATGCAGTTGCTATTGAACCTGGAGAGCCTACTTGAATAACGAAATCAACTGATCCTATATCAATACCCATTTCCAGACTTGATGAGGAAACTACACATCTAAGCAGGCCGTGTTTTAATTTTTGTTCTACATCTAATCTAATATTTTTATCCATAGAACCATGATGGCCCTCGACTCCCTTTAATCCANCAACTTTTAATTTCTGAACTACAGTTTCAGTCATATTTCTAGTATTTACAAATACAAGAGTTGTATTATGGGCTTCAACTAGTTGTTTAATTACTTCAACATTTCGATCTAATATTTCTTTTACAGGAATAGATGAAAATCGTGGTGTGGGCAAAATTATATCTAAATCTAAATCTCTTGATCCAGAAATTTTGACAATTGAAATTTTCTGAGGTTCTGAATTACTTTCCCTAGAATCACTTGCAACTAAAAACTCTGCAACCGCCTCTAATGGCTCCATAGTAGCACTGATTCCTATCCTTTGAACATCTGATTCTATGACTGAATCCATAAGTGCTAAACTAAGAGATAAGTGAGTACCCCTTTTTGAAGGGACAAGAGAATGCATTTCATCTATTATCATCCATTTCATATCATTAAGTATCGGTCGAAATCTTTTAGATGCTAAAGCTAATGCAAGAGATTCAGGAGTAGTGATTAAAATGTGTGGTGGGTGTTTTAACATCCTCTCNCTTTCTTTTTGAGGAGTATCTCCTGTTCTGAGGCCAACTTTGATGTCTTTTCCTCTTTTGGGCATATAGTTTTCTTTAATTTCTGTNAGTGGGCCGATTAAATTCTTTTGAATATCATTTGCTAAAGCTTTAATCGGAGAGATGTATACACATTGGACATTATTTTTTAATGATCCATCTAATGATCTACGTATTAAATCATCAATAATAGACAAAAATGCAGTTAAAGTTTTACCAGAACCAGTAGGAGAACAAAGTAGTAAATGGTCACCATTTAAAATCCGAGGGATAGCAGTTTTTTGAGGGTCTGTGAAATCAGGAAATTTATCTACAAACCAATTTCTAACTGGTGGGCATAAACGACCTAGGAGTTCTTCGGTCTCCATTTTCTCGTCTACGTATTCTATTGATGGCATTTTTATTGTCACCTTACGGGCTTTAGGGAATTGTAACAGTAATTGAATGCTTCTCTTCATTTAGCTGAATGTATAATGAAACAGGAAATATAAGTATCTATTCACATAATGATAATGTGGATATTTTTAACTTTTTTACGATGGTTTGAAAGACTCCGGCAGGAGACAGTTGATTGTAACATGAGCGAAGGGCAGCGTCTAGAAAGATTGACATCAATCTTAAGAAGAAGAGGAGTTATTCTTCCTTCTTTTGAAATATATGGCGGAGTTTCAGGACTTATTGATTATGGGCCAGTTGGGGCTAGAATAAAACGGAAAGTCATCAATAGTTGGATCAATCATTGGATGAAGATGGGGAATGTAGTAGAAGTTGACTCTCCGACAATAACTCCTGAATCTGTTTTAATTGCAAGTGGGCATGTTGGTGAATTTAATGATTTAATGATAGAGTGTCGTAGTTGCAATAATGCTTTTAGAGCTGACCATTTAATAGAGCACATACATGAAAATAGCGAATCAATAATGGCATTAGAAATGGATAAAATAATCAATGATAATTCAATAAATTGCCCTAATTGCAATGAGTTACAATGGGATGAATCAAAACCAATGAATTTGATGTTTAAAACTGGAATAGGTGCAATGAAAGACCAGCGGACGGCGTACATGAGGCCCGAAACTGCACAAGGCATGTTCATGCTTTTCCCATCATTATATCGCCATTTTCGGCAAAAGTTACCATTTGGCGCAATTCAAACTGGTAAGGGATATAGGAATGAAATAAGTCCTAGACAAGGGATGATACGCCTTAGGGAATTTAACATGGCAGAGTTAGAATATTTCATAGATCCACANAATCCACCTGAGGATGATTTATCAAAATATGTTGAGAAAATTTGTATGATACCTGATCCAGATACAGATTTCGATACTAAATATGAGATATCATTTAGTGATGCTTTAGAAAAAGGAATTATTAGACATTCGACCGTTGCATTTATTTTACAAGAAACATGGAAATTTCTAATAGATTTGGGCCTTACTGCAAACAAAATTAGATTTCGGCAACACACCAGTACAGAAATGGCACATTATGCCTCAGATTGTTGGGATTGTGAAATTCACGGAGAATATGGGTGGATTGAATGTGTAGGAATTGCAAATAGAACATGTCATGACTTACAGTCCCATGAAAATTATTCAGGAACAAATTCATTGAGAGCCTGGAGATCATTTGATGAACCTCAGATAGAAAGTAAAAAATTNATTTCTCCGAAAACTTCTGTAATAGGGCCGANATTTAAGGGACGAGCAGGAATGGTAATTAATGCATTAAAAGAATATGATATTAGAGAAATTAATGAATTAGTAGCCTTAGAATTATCAAATGGAGATAAAGTTGAGATAAGTAAGGATATGTTCGAAATTAATCAAATTGAGAACAATATTTCTGGCGAATGGTTTATACCGCATATAATTGAACCTGCTTTTGGAATAGATAGAATTATTTGGCATTTGTTAGATCATTCTTATGAAGAAACCCAAAAGGAAGGAGAAAATTACTCAGTATTGAAGTTGAATGATGTGGTTTGCCCAATAGATGCAATAATATTGCCACTATTTGAAAAGGATGGAATGGGCGAAATAGCGTTCGAATTGACAAAAAGCTGTAATCATTTAAATGGAATTAAAGTAGAAATGGATACGAGTAAATCGATAGGAAGAAGGTATGCGAGAGCAGATGAAATAGGAATTCCATGGGCAGTAACAGTAGACCATACCTCATTAGAAGATAATACTGTAACCATAAGAAGAAGGGACGATCAAGTTCAAATAAGAGTAGAGATAGATGAATTATTAATAAATTTAAGAGATAAAACTATCGAAAACTTGTATAAATAGGCCAATCTTGATGAGGCTTCGATTGAAGGGAATAGTGTGACTAGTGCGCCCGAGGTAAGTGATTGGACGGAAAAGTACCGCCCAAAGACCATTGCGAGCATGGAAGGAAATGAGGCCCAATTAAATAAAATTAGATCATGGTTGGATAAATGGGATCAAGATTTAATTCCAAAAAAAAGAGGTATATTATTATCGGGCCCACCTGGAGTTGGAAAAACTACTCTAGCTAAGGCTGCAGCAAATGAAAAAGGTTGGTCAATAATAGAATTGAATGCATCTGCAGAGAGAAATGCAGCAGCAATTAGAAGTACAGCAACCAGAAGTTCTCAACACATATCGTTAGATAATTTTAATGAGGATAAAGTCTCAAATGTAAAAACTTTAATTTTATTAGACGAAGTTGATCATCTAAGTGGAGGATTCGGGAAAATAGATGATAATAAAATAAATAAAAGTATTAGTTTTGAGGATGAGCCAAATAAAATAAAAGGAGATAGAGGAGGAAAGGCTGAGTTGTTAAATTTATTATCAATAAGTCGTCAACCAATAATAATGACTTGTAATGAACCAATGAGGTTATGGGGGAGTAGTAATTGGAGGTCTAATAGAGATAGGGTTCTTAGATTATCAGAACAAATTGCATTCAAGAGAGTTGGTAAGCCACATCTTAGGAAGATAGCTAGAAGAGTAATGGATGCTGAGGGAATGAGCATAGATCCAGGAGCAATGGAACTATTAATTGATAACAATAAAGGAGATCTGAGATCCTTAATTTCTGATTTACAGTCAATATCGATTGTGAGTACAGGCCACATCAATCGTGGCAATATAATTGATTTATCGAGTATTGCTGAGAGAGATATTCAAATTGATATTTTCAAATCTTTAGAATCTATTTATAGAAGTAGAAATAGCAGAACTGCTACTGAAATTATGACAAATTCAGATAAGGATCCTGATGATATGTTGGCTTGGTTTACTTGGAATAATCAAATAGTGTTTCCTAAAGATGAATTAGTTAAGGTAAGTAACGCAATGTGCCTTGCAGATCGTGCATTGGCTACTAAGTATACTAATAGAGCATACAGATCTTGGTATTGGGGATCAAATATTCCTGCCCAAGCGGCAATTATTCCATTTTCTAAAAATCCTAATGCAAGGATTTTTTTAGGATATCCAAATTTTTTAAGAAGAGGTAGTGGTGATTGGAGAGATAGTACGCTAATAGATAGATTAGCAAACGATTTAAAATCTAGTAATTCTTCAGTTAGAGAAGATTTATGGCCGATTCTAATAGCCATTCATGACCCATTATTAGGAAGTGATGTTAATGATTTGACAATAACAAATAGAATGGGATTCACCGGAGATGATCATTTATCTCTCCACGGCATCAAGAAGGGAAGTAAAGAAGCGGATAGAATATTGAAATTATTTGAAGATAAAGAAATTTCAATACAAAAGATCGAAGAAGAAGTTAAAATAGATAAAAGTGAAAATGATATCATTGATAATCAGTTTACATTGGATTCATTTAGTTAATCTGAAGTCCAAGTTCTAGGATGCAACAATACCAATACTGTGAGCAATTCTAACCTTCCAAGCCACATCAATAATGAAGTTATCATCAGAGTAGGAGAGCCCATGCTAGCCCATGTTTCAGTAGGTCCGTAGGATCCAAGAGCTGGCCCCGTATTTCCTAATGATGAAAATACAACTGACAAAACAGTTTCCATGTCCATATCTCCTTCTAACATTGAAATTACTAATATTGAAGACATTGCCAAAACCATCCAAGAACTAAGCATTCCGAGTACAATCCATATCCTACTATCATCAATAGTTTCATCATTCAGACGTATGGCTATAATTTTTCTTGGTTGAATTATTTTTTGAATTTCCCTTCTTACCAATTCGAAAGCTACTCTCATCCTCATTACTTTAACCCCTCCTCCCGTAGAACCTGCAGATGCACCAACTATCATCAATAATAATAAAACAAATAGGGAAAATACGGGCCAATTTGCAAAGTCGGAGCTCGCAAATCCTGTACTGGTGCCAATTGAAGCTGCTTGGAACATAGAATGCCTGAACGCTTCGTAGGTATTTGATTCATCATTTACTCCTATTAATACTAAATTCAGAGTCATTCCAACCCAAGCAAGAACAAATATTAGTAAATATGTACGTAACTCTTCATCCTTGAGAACGTCACTATATTCTCCAATAATCATCATATGGTACAAACTAAAGTTTATTCCAGCCAATATCATAAATATTGTTAAAATAAATTCTATTCGTACGGAATCAAATGCCATAACTCCTAAATCTGAAGTTCCAAATCCCCCTGTTGGCAATGTTGTTAGTGAATAATTTATAGAATCAAAAACACTCATTTTACCAATTGTAAATAACATTATCATTTCTGTTAAAGTGAGAATTATGTAAATTGTCCAAAGACGTTGTGCTGTCCATTGTAGACTTGGCCCGAGTCTTGATAGAGATGGCCCAGTTAATTCAGCCCTTGCAAATGACATCCCTCCTCCTAAAGCTCTCGATAGTATCAACAAACCGAGCATAATTACTCCCATTCCTCCAAACCATTGAGTAAGGGAACGCCATAGTAAAAGACTACGATGTTGGCTTCCAATACAATCAATCTGAGATTGTGACATTGAAATAATATCTTGACATATTGGACTAGTGATTGGGTCTATTACTGTAGCTCCAGTAGTAGTAAATCCTGACATTGATTCAAACCAAGAAAATAATATACCTTCCAAAACTTGGATAAAATTTGCATTTCCTTCAATTAGTTCAAATGGGCCATTGAACATCCCTCCAAACCAATATGGTAATGCCCCAATTATTACAACAGGAATCCAGCCTAATGCAACTGAGGCAAATGCTTCACGATCTCTCACTCTTGAAGAAGTTTCATAACCATTAGATAAAGAAACTAAAAATTGACCAATGATTCCGGCAATAATTAGTGGTATAAAATAGGTTCTTGAAGCATAACCAATTCCGTCATCATAAATACTGAATATCGTAACTACCGATAATGGCAATGCTGCTAATCGGATTGTCCAACCAAGAACAAGACCTACTACATCCCAACGCATTTTAATTCCCTAAAGATTTTTCAACTTTTCTTAGATTATCCTTTATGGTTAGGAAGTAAACTCTATCTCCAATTTCTATAGACTCGATAGAAATTGGGTATCTGACGTCTCTGTTTCCATCGGTATCAATTCTATGAATCATTACTACTCTAACATCTAGGTTTTTCTCTGCATCCGATATAGAAGAATTTAGAAGTACATGTTCGGAATGAATTTTCGTTGACAAGGAAACTATTGAAGGTAATGATGGTATATTTTGATAAGATCCCGGGTAATTCTTATGTATGGATTTTAAAATTGCAGATATTGCTACCTGTCTCGAACTAATTGGCCTAGTCAATCCAATTCTTTTGACTGCTTCTACTAATGCTCTGTCCTTCAACAATAATCCTGTACGCGGCACTCCTTTGTCCTTGGCCCTCATCGATATAGAAATATTTAGATTATCATCATCTAAAGTAGCAATAGCAATGTCTTGTTCGTCGATAGCCAATTCCCTAAGCAATTCTTCATCCTGGGGATCACCGTGTATTACATCAAGTCTCTTATTAATACCAATTTCAGACCCGACAATTTCATTTGCAGTGTCTAAATCTGGTTCAATAATTACAACATTAGAGCCTTGGGAAAGATAATGACGCGCTATTTTGCTACCAAGGTGCGTTGCCCCGAAAATAGCTACAGTAGGAAATTCAGGTAATTCTGAATCAAGTTCCCCAAGAGCCCTAGTAATTAATGCAAACTTTGAGGTAGAATTTGTTACAAAAACTAGGATATCTCCTTCCCTAATAATTTCAAATCCTGAAGATAATATCTCTTTTTCACCTTTGCTTTTGATAGCATAGATTGGAGGCATAAAATCTGTAATATCATCTTTTGCCTGTGATGGTTCTGCCGTTGTTGAACCAATTAATGGTGAATTAGGTTTTACTTCTGAAATTGAAATCCATGTGCTGTCACCTAATGGTACAATATCATTTAATGAAGGTGCAAGAAGTCCTGATACAAGATGTTCTACAATTTCTTCTGAAGCGCAAACTGCATGATCAGTTCTTGACCAATTTTCTAGAGGGGCCGCACCTTTTATTTCGTCCACTAAATTAGTATTTCTAATTCTTGCTATAGCTATAAGTCCGGATGCTATACGATCACCTACCTGCTCGCTGTATACCTTTTTTGCAAAGGAGCATGCCAGTAAATTAAGCTCATCATTATCAGTTGCCATGACAATTATTTCCGCATCGCTGATTCCGGCCCTCAGTAGTGAATCACGAGATAATGCGCTACCATTTACTACAAGACAATCCAATGATTGGGATGCACGTATTGCTTCTGGATTGGGGTCAATGATGGCTACACTGCGTTTTTCGCCACGCAATGCAGAGGCTATTCCACGGCCAACTTGGCCCGCACCTGCGATAATGACACGCATATTGTTTCAATGGTTAAGCCAAATAGATATAATACCCTATGATAAAAGTTTGATTAAGCGCATACAATTATTCTTCCGAGTCTAAAGAATTCCCTTTTATCCTATGATTTGATGCTAATTCGTGTTTTAGAGATTGCCTTAGTGTTCTTTTGAATGCTTGTTTAGCAGAAGGCGTCATACCTGATGGGACCCATATTTTTTGGGCAGGAGACCATGATAAAATTATAATTGGAATGATCGCAATCATAATAATTGGCAGAAATAGACATAGAACTAAGGAGATTATTAATGTAGCCCTAATTAACGAGCCGATTAATAATGGCTTTAATCGGTTATTATTCAATATATTATATCCCTGCCATGCATTAATCAAAGCATGTCCAAAACATGCCGACATAGATATGCACATACCAATTATAATTGAATAAATATTAAAACCTGAAAAATTTGATATTGATGTCAAACCTTCATCAAATAATCGGACTATTAAGACACTGGAGTGCATTGCACCCATTCCCAATCCTAGCGCCCATCCATTAGGAGGTGATGCCCTTAGAGCAACGACTCTTGGCCGACCTAATATGAACAATACAAATGATGATTCTGAAATACCGATTAATATAGATAAAAATGTCAAAGTTAACATATTGACCGACAAGTTCACAATGCCAAACAAAATATAATTATCAATTATTACTGCAAATAGCATACCAACTACGATACCATACAATAAATTTTTAGATGCATTTGCTATATCGTAAAATCCAGTCATCTTAGATATTATTCCTCGCCATCCGACATATATACCCAGTAAACCAATTGCAAAGGCAATTTGTTGTTGTGATATCGGGACCGCCTCGATAGCCATGATTGGCCATAGCATACCACATTTGAGTCACACGGGTCTAATAACGTTAAAACCACATAATAAGGACGGAAGCACGTGGCACTCGAAGGTCTGAAACAAAGAATCATTGGTTCAATGAGTCTATTGAAGGGTAAGAGAGTTGTTGATGAAGAGACTATCAAGGAATTAAGTAAACAATTAAGGCGTGCTTTGTTAGAAGCAGATTTTAATGTTAGGCAGACTAAGGAATTAACTGAAAGAATAGAAAGGCGCATGATGGAAGAGGATCCTCTTCCAGGTATTAAGTTAGAAACTCATGCCATGAATATGGTTTATACAGAATTAGTAAGAATACTAGGGGCCCCCAGAGACATAAGACCTAGAAATGAAACAGTACTAATGGTAGGACTTTATGGCCAAGGAAAAACTACAACTACAGCTAAAATTGCAGATTGGTGGAGAAGGAAACATGGAGTCAAAGTGGCAGTCATAGAAGCAGATGTTCATCGTCCTGGTGCATTTCAACAATTAACGCAATTACTAGAAGGCACTAATGTGAAAGTTTATGGTGAACCCGATGAGGATGATGCAAAGATAATCGTTAGAAATGGTTTGAAAAAATTTAGTTCTGCTGATGTAGTAATAATTGATACAGCGGGAAGAGATAGTTTAGATGGTGATTTAAAACAGGAATTAATAGATATTGCAAATATTGCAAACGCTACAGAAAGATTTTTGGTAATTGATGCTCAAGTTGGTCAGGCTGCTGGCCCAGTCGCTCAAACTTTCCATGATCTCGTTGGAGTTACTGGTACAATAATTACCAAATTGGATGGTACTGCTCGAGGAGGAGGTGCGTTGAGTGCAGTTGCAACCACAGGAGCACCCATTGTATTTGTAGGTGAAGGAGAAAGAATTAATGATTTAGAAAAATTTGAGTCAGATAGATTTATTTCTAGATTATTGGGTATGGGCGATATAAAGGGACTTATAGATTTGGCCCCTGAAGACATGGATGAGCAGGAGGCAATGAGATTGACTCAACGCCTAATGTCTGGAAGATTTACGTTAACTGACATGTATGCTCAAATGGAGATGACAAGTAAAATAGGTACAATGGATAAATTATTATCTCATCTGCCGGATAGTATGTTTGGTGGCATGAATAATATGAGTAGGGGCCAAAAACAACAAATGCAGAATAATTTGGACCAGTACAGAGTAATAATGGATTCAATGACGCAAGAAGAGAAAGATGAGCCAATGTTGTTAAAATCAAGTCGAATAAGAAGAATTGCGAGAGGGTCCGGAGTAGAAGAAAAGGCCGTTAAAGATTTATTAGGGCATTGGAATAAAAGTAAGAAAATGATGCGTGGAATGAAAGGCAATAGAAAATTTAGAAGGCAAATGCAATCAATGATGGATTTAGATGACAACATCGGAATGTGATTGGGTGAAAAGGAAATTTGCCATAATTGGGCATAAAGCTCCTAGTTCCGGAAATTTATCTTTAAATGATTTAACAGGACTATCCGGTAGAATGGATGTATTAGTAAGGGCAATTAATGCGGCATTATTTATTTCGCATGGTATAAGAAAAAATTCACAAATAGTTTTACATCTAATGGGCGGAAATGATCGTTCTAGAAGAGTTATGTTTGATGGCGCCACAGTAACAGGAGTTAGGTCAGATGAGAGATCTATAGCAGGACATATCAAATCTATATTGAAATTAAGATTACCTCCAATTGGTCATTGGGAAGAGGTAAGTACTGGTGTTTTTCATTCATCTGGTGGCATTTTAGAAACCTTATTAGAGTGGGAACGTGATGATGTAAATATTTCAATATTAGATATCGATGGACCTAATTTAAACTATAATAATTTGAATTTAAGTAATCAAACAATGGGATTTATTCTTTCCGATGATTCGCCATTTACCATAAATGAGATCTCAATACTATCTAAATTTAAAAAAATCAAATTAGGTGATACTTGGTTACAAGGGCATTCTTGCATAACAATAGTACATCACATCATTGATTCAAAAATCATCAGTTGATGATGTTTTTTCTTCCAAGGTAATTATTAAAACTCCAATTATCATCAACGGACCTCCGATTAATGTCCACATTCCGAGAATTAATTCTCCTGTAAATAACCATCCTATGAAAGCACCAATAACAGGTTCCAATAATAAAACACTAGAAACCATAATTGGTGGAAGCCACTTTAAAATTGTATTAATGCCGGTATGTCCCATTAATCCTGGACCCAGAGATAAATAGGCTATCCATATTAACCATATTGAATCGAACCAACCAAAAACATTCAATTCAGGTATAGAAGTTTCAAAAGAAGTAGATTCAAAGAAAATTGTAGCAATACATAACCAGATTCCAGCACCAAGTGTTACGGGAAATGCATAAATAAATACTGGCATATTTTTTTCATATCTTAAGTGGCGACCTATGAAAATATATCCTACTACTGTTAATGCGCCACCAAAGGCTGCAATATCTCCCATAAGAGATACATCACCTATTTTATTTACATCTGCTAATGTAATCATCGCCCCTAAAACGCCTAAAGTGGCACCAAATATATGTCCTTTATTGGCCGAGGAACCTAGAATTGGCATTAATGCCACTACTATTATTGGATGCATAGTAACGAACAATAAGCTGTGTACTAAACTAGTGTTATCTAAGGACCATATCCAAAGGCCAAAATGAAGGGCTAAAAAAATACTAGATAAAAATAACAATTGTATATCATTTTTATTAATTGATAAATCATTAATTTTTATATATTGGAATATAAAAAATGGCAATAATATTAATGAAGTGCCTTGCATTCTCCATGAAGCACGGAGAAATGGAGGTATCTCGCTCATTGATTGTAAAATAGTACCGGCAGAAGAAACAGCGAATAATGCAATAATGAGTATTGACCATGCCATTATGGTATTATTTTTATCACTCATCTTCAATCCGCCAATTCGGCTTCCATTATTTCTTGGTCTTGTAATGTCTCTACGTCATTATTGCCACCTATAATGCCGGCTGACTTGAACAACAGATATATTACAACAATTAAAGAAGTGTTAACAGCTAAAAAAACCGCAAATCTAGCTTGTGGCCACCAAGACTTAATTCCAAGTGATTCATTACATATAACAGATTCAGAGGATATTACTCTACATGGTGCATTATCTATTATCAAACCAGAATCAGTATCTGGACACCCTGACAATCCTGATAATCCTCTAATTCTTTCTTCATATAAACAATTTCTTTCTTCGGCATAATTAATAACTGATTCAAAATCATTACTTTCAATACTAAGCATTTCATCTAAGTATGTTTCATCGGCCCATGTGGCAAACTCATAATTTTGTTCTACCTCAATTTCATCTGCAACAGCAAGAATTGCTGATTCTACGCCATGGAATGCTTCTCCCGTCATGGCTCCGGCGGCTATCATGAATGTAAATAAAAGTAATAATGCTCTACTTTTCTCAGCTTCTTCAGGTCCTTTCTCTAATCTGATGGCCTCTACTTTTGGTTGTAATCTTCTCTTTTCCCACCAATCGCGAGCAGCACCACCTGCCAACATAGGAAATGTAATTGGTGTTGGGAGATACATCCCCAAACCGAAGGACGTTCCCATTCCAGTCGCCCATTCTACAAAACCCCCCAAAGCGAAACCCAAGCCTAGGGCAATCCAGTCTCCTTCACCCTCGGCGAGAATTATAGTAAATGAGGCGAATGCATTAGCCTGAGGGGCTTGTAGATCGATTGCACCTTCAGCTAATAATTTAGAAAGAAAAATTGCAACTCCTGCACCTAATATTGCCCCTGGTATAACGCCAAGAATATTACCTTTTGATATGTGGTATGGCCTATTTCCGATATATAGGCTATTTTTGTAATCACCTACAACAGTACCAGACATAGATATTGCAGAACCGAAAACAGTTGTACCAACTAATGCCATCAGTATAGATTCTTCTTTAGATAGCCCAACTGGGAAATTTAAGAATACTAATAGAAGCATCAAAAGTACAATAAAAGAAGTACCGGAAACTGGTTCTATACCAGTTTCACCCATGACTCTGACTGCTATCGCACCCAAAAGGAAGGTTGTTGAAAGAAGTACTATTGAAAATAATAAAGATGGTAAAAACGGAAATCCACCTATTACAAATATTATTATCATTGCAATAGAAGCTATAATCATAAAAATTGGAATATGATTTAGAGGCCATTCATACCAACCCTTGGATTCTATGAATTCATCACCTTTCTCACCCGTAAAAGCCCTAATAATGTCACCAAATATTGAAACAAATGTAGGAGCCATTTTGAGTAATCCAAGTAATCCACCACCAAGTATTGCACCGATTGCTATTGTCCTAACTATTGATTTAAATGCCATCCACTGTACAAATGGATATACTGGCGGATTTAAGACATCACCATATTCAGTGATTCTAAAATATCTTTGTTGTTCAAAATCATATACTGGAACATCTAAAAGTACCACTAAGGGGACAATATAGAACCAAGCAATTAAAGAACCCAGTGTAACTAAAAATGCTACTCTAAATTTCATAAACCAGCCTAATGCTAATAAAGTAGGGCTTAATTCTAATCCTAAAAAAGTATAAGAAAATGGATTATTAGAAGAATATGGAGTTAGCCCTGGACCTCCATAGGGCGATTCTCCATCTTGCAATTTAGTTGGCTGATGTATCCATCTCTCAGTGTAGACTGAAGCCAATCCCCAATCATTACCTGAAAGTTTAGATGATGCCCAATCTGCTATACTACCAGGTAAACTTGCAATTTTCCTTTTCCATATTAAAGGGTAATCAATGATAAACATTATTGCCATGCTTATGCCAGTCCATAATCCAACTGTCTTTAATGAGTCTCTAGCGGTATCAGCAGCCCCACTACTAACATCAGATGCGATATCTAGCATCTTTAATGTGGCTTCAAAACCAGGCATAGGAAGAGGATCTTCTACTAACCAGACTCGTCTGAAGATAATGAAGTACATCACACCTAAAAATCCTGCAAACATTGATGCAATAATGCCAATGAAGGCAAGTTGCAAAGTATCAACTGAGGATATGAGGTAACCATCACCTACCTTATAGTCATTAGAATATGCAAGTAAGAATATTGCTGGAAAGGTAAACACAAAGCCAGTAGATGCATTTATCGCCCCTGTTGTTGCACTAGTAGCAATATTAACTTCAGATGGGGACCATTGGTATGCCATTCCCAGTAAGTAGGCTACATACCACCCTGCTGCTACAGTAATTCCAATCTTTAGGCCAATATATGCTGATACACCACTAAAAACTGCACCTATTAAAATACCGATTAAAACTTTTTTAGTATCCCAGTGGCTAATTTCAAATGATTCTCTTACATTTTTTTCCTCGAGATATTGTTCAAGAACGCCTGTATTGAGATTATTGTACATATCTTCGTCTAGCCATGTAAGTGTGCCTTTCTCTATAGATTCTAGGCCAGAGGGAGTAACAGGCTGCCGATAGGCAGAGCGAGGTACATCAGTCATCTTATGAGTTAAGGGATTAATATCTATGTTTATAGTTCACTATAAAAGTAATATAAATTAACTAATTAGATTAATTAATGGTCTCTAGTAATTCTGTATCGGCCCATGGCTTCCATCCATTGGATTTCCTTTCCACCTTCAAGATTAAACTCATCTGTCAATGGGAGAATTAAAGTTTCATAGGACTTATTATCCATAGCATGAACTTCGTTTCCTTGAATATGAGTAATAATGGCAGATCCTTTCTCAATCATAGGGACTTGTATATTATCAGTTACAGTCCCAACGTGAGATTTTTTCTGACCCGTAAAAATATCTTCTAATTCTATTCTAGCTTTGGCTGAACCGTGTTTTCCGGGTTTAGATTTAGACATACTAAGAATCTTATATGCATCATCATCGATTGCAACATAACGTCCAATTTTAAGTGTGCGAATTTCAACTCTAGAAGTACCTGGCATGTATAATCAACTCAATGGAAGAACAATGCTTTATCAGCATTAGGGAAAAAAAAGCCCCGGGCCGGGGACCGGAAGGTATCCGGCCCGGGGTTATGTCCGACTGAAACTAATCAGTCGTCGTTACGACGGCCAATTAATGCCGCGCCTACTAGAGCTATTCCTGCGAATATTGCTGGGAATCCTGGTACAGCATTTGACCATCCCAATTCATCTTGCTCTTCAAGAGTATCTGAATTTGAGACTTCACTGTCTTCTGCATCACAAATGCCATCTAAATCGTAATCTGATGGTACTGAGTTAGCGTTCTCGCTATCAGATCCACAACGGTCCTCAACAATATCAAGAGCTCCGTCGCCATCGTCATCGTCATCTGCATTGTTACCAATTCCATCAGCATCAGTGTCATCCCATTCTGCAGAATCAGTAGGGAAAGAATCGAACTCATCTAAGTCACCATCACCATCATCATCCACGTCAGAATTGTCGCCAATTCCGTCCATATCCAAATCAACTGTTTCAGCAGCGTTATCTGGGAAGATATCGTCAGCGTTTGCTACGCCATCACCATCTCTATCAGAATCAGAATTATCNCCTAGGCCATCTTCATCTAAATCTCTAGATTCTGTCGCGTCNTTAGGGAAAAGATCCACGCCATCAGGTATACCATCATTATCATCATCGATATCAGCGTTATCNCCAACACCATCACCATCATAATCTGCATATTCTGATGAATCTAGTGGGAATGCGTCAATTCCATCTTCAACTGAATCATTATCGTCATCAGTATCTGCATTATCTCCAAGTCCATCTCCATCACTGTCAACAGATTCAGCAGAATCTAAGGGTGCCCAGTCTACTACATCAGGAACGCCGTCTCCGTCGTCATCAGTATCAGCTTCATCATCAATTCCGTCACCATCTGTATCAGTAGATGCANCATCATCTGTTGGGAATGAATCAACGTCATTTGGAACGCCATCACCATCAGTATCGTTGTCAGCGTTATCTCCTTGGCCATCTCCATCTAAGTCAGCGGATTCGTTAGCATCGTATGGGAAAGCGTCGTCAACATCGCTAACGTTATCATTATCATCGTCAGAATCAGCATTGTCACCAATTCCATCACCATCATAATCTTCAGATTCTGTTGAGTCATATGGGAATGAGTCNAATGAATCTTCAATACCGTCGTTATCNCTATCATTGTCTANTAAGTCACATAGCCAATCATTGTCGAAATCATCAGGCGTTGAATTATTNTCCAAAGAATCAGATCCACAAATCATTTCNTCCTCATCAGACCAATCATCACCATCATCATCCGAATCAGCATAATATCCTGATGCGTCACAATCTACCCAGTAATCTTCATNGCCAGTTCCACTCATATCAAACATTCCAGATTCAACTGAATCNGGAAGTCCGTCGCCATCTGTATCTAGTGCAACACATGGATTCAATGGATCTAAATCGTAATCATCCATTGTACCGTCATTGTCATCATCAGTATCATTGTTAGTNTTAGCAATTTGTGCTAATGGCAGTACTAAATCATCAACCCACACAGTATCATCACCTGAGCTTACACTTCCNTCTTTGTAGAATTGGAACTCAAATGTATGCGTACCNGCTGTTATTGATTGTACGTGAACACCAGAAGTAGATCCTGACCATGATGCTTGCAATATTCCGTCAACATAGAACCTTAGGTAATCCCAGTTATTTTCTGTAGATGTAACATATTCGAAGGACAAATCACCAGCTATTGTAGAGAATTCTACTGCTAAGCTGCTAGTTTGACTGTCAGATATATCTCCAGATTGAGCACTAAACGTTCCGTTGATAATTGCGCCAGTTAGTGAAGTTGTTGAATCAACTACAGTCCAATCTGCATCGCCATATGTATCCCAGGGGGCACTAATTGAGCCACCTTCGAAGTCACCAGCGAATTGTGGAGGNCCATTGAAATCAGGCATTCCATCGCCATCATTATCTAACCATGCAGTTCCNTCGAATGGGAATGGNTCTTCCGCATCTAATACGTTATCTCCATCATCATCCATATCAGCTTCATCACCAACACCGTCACCGTCAAAGTCATCACAAGATGATTCATCAAATGGTAAGTCATCAACATCGTTTTCACAACCATCATTATCATTATCTGTGTCAGTATTGTCACCAATTCCATCACCATCAAAGTCATATTGTTCATTTGCATCTAATGGCATTGCATCATTGTAATCATACACACCATCACCGTCATCATCAGAATCTTGGTTATTACAGAAACCATCACCATCAGTATCGATTTGTTCAGTATCGTCAAGAGGACATCCGTCCATTTCATCTTCAACACCATCATTGTCATCATCCATATCGATTGTTAGTTCATCTAAGTCACCCTCAACCATTGTTGGGAATCTAATATTGTCTAAGTAAACTCTATCTGATCCTCCATCAGTATCACCATCTTTAGAATATTGCCACTCAAAGGTATGAATTCCTTCACTAACGTATATTTCCATTGTTCCAGTTGCATATGTCCAAATAGATAGTGATGCATCTTCATCATCTGAGATACCATCACCATCTGAATCTCCACAATCATCCCAACCATCTTGGACCCAATCTATGGAAATTTGTTCACCATAAACTCCAGGAGTTTCACATATGAAATCTAACCAGTCACCATTTTCATCTAAATATGTAGATTTAGGTTCTTGGCCACTCATGCAGCCATATTCCATACCATCAACGAAGAGGCACATTTCATCATACCTTTCTTCTGAACTAATAGCGTAATCAAACGTCATAAATCCATCTGAGGTTTCGATTGTTATCGATAGTGATGCAGATTCATTAGCATCTAATCCCATGCCTCTGACGCCATAACTATCTACGAAGCTACCAGTACCGATTCCAAAGTTTACATCTCCACTTCTTTCCCAACCAGTTAGTTCAGGTCCAAATGTATCCATGTCCACTGATTCATCAGATCCATCGTTACAATCAACATATCCGTCATTTATCCAGTATGAAGGTACAAATGATTGTCCGAACCAAGAAATTACTTGTCCATCTTCACAGTTGAAGATTTCTCCGTAAGAATCATTCCATCCCCAGTTAGGATGAGCATCTCTTTGATTCCAATCCATTCCAGAGAAATTACCTAATTCGAAATCATCGCCCATGTCGCCAACAACTAATTCCATGAAGTCAGGCATTCCATCTCCATCAGTATCCATGTAAGAGGATGCGTGAACAGGGAATGCATCATCTGCATCATAGTACCCATCGTTATCATCATCAACATCAATACCGTTACATAGCATATCCATATCAGTATCTAAAGGCATATCAGTATCATCTAATGAATCAGTTGCTCCATGTTCATCATCAACACAGTACATTTCTTCTTCAACGTCCCAGAACCAATCATTATCGTCATCCCAATCTAATGCAGTTCCCCACCATGTTATTGGACTAAACCACCATGTTGCAAATCCTTCATCATCAATAACGTCACCTAGAGGAGATTCAAACACAAATCCATTAGGGAATGTTGTCGATAAATATGCTTCAGGTTCACCAATAACTTGGAGTTCCACTTGTACGAGGTCAGTATCACCATCTACCATACAATCAGCATAGCTATCATTAGAGTCCGATGTATCTGTCATACAAAGATCAACTATGTTTGCATCAAAATCGGAAGGATTAGGTTCAAGACTCCAGTTGAAACTTGAAACTGTTATGATAAAGGTGTTGTTTCCACCATCAGCATCATATGCGATTTCGAACAACCAGTCTCCTGTAGCCATATTATCTATATCATCAGCTAATCCATCACCATCTGTATCCATAGTAGCATCCCAATCATATGGGAAAGCGTCATCAACATCGTCAACACCATCGCCATCATCATCACTATCTAAATCATCACATAATCCATCCTGATCAAAATCCCTAGTTGTATCTACACTGTTAAGTGGGTCTGAAGGATCTGATGGACAGTTAGTAGTTTCATCAGCATCTGAGTAACCATCGTTATCATCATCTTCATCCAATTCGTCACATAGCATATCCATGTCAGTATCTAGAGGCGTTGACTCATTATCAAGAGAATCAGATGCAGTTCCACAGTTAGTAGTTTCATCAGCATCTGAGTATCCATCATCATCATCATCATCATCTAATTCATCACATATCATATCCATATCTGTATCTAGAGGCATGGATGCATCATCCATAGAATCAGATGCAGTACCACAGTTATCAGTTTCAGCTAAATCTGAGTATCCATCGTTATCATCATCTTCATCCATTACTGTTCCAGCACTTGTAGTAGCATAGAACTCATCAGTGGACATAGTGGAGTCTCCGGAAGTAGCAGAAACCCATCCATAATCAGCAGCATATGTATATTCATCTTCACCAATAGTGACATTTATGTTTACAGCAGATCCATAACCTGAGTAACCATAACCTGCATAGAATGCTCCGAAATAAGTATAATAATCTACATCAATAGCAACTATTTCAATTCCTGCTGCATTTATTTCGCAACTATCTTGATCTCCAGCAGCTCCATTGTATGCACCATCAGTTTCTAACATACATAATTCATTACCATCGTAGTCATACACACCTACTGTTAGAGTAGAATAACTTTCAGTAGTTATTATGTAATCATTATTAGTATCAACATCTGATGAATCGGCCATTCCATCGCCATCATTATCAGCATAAACATCGGCATCTAGAGGGAATGCATCTTCTGTATCTACAGTTCCATCATTATCGTCGTCATCATCCTGGAAATCATCACAAAGTCCATCATCATCATTATCAGATGGAATGCTTTCTGAGTTAGTTCCATTTGTTTCACATGTTACTTCGTCATCATCATCCCAACCATCGTTGTCGAAATCGTATGCTTGAGATTCGCCGTCTTCATCTAGATCAACATCATCATCAATTCCATCACCATCATCATCGGCATCAGTATTGTCACCAATTCCATCGCCATCCCAGTCGGAAGACTCATCAGAATCCAATGGTGAAACATCGTCAACATCTAGAACTCCATCACCATCATCATCATCATCAGCATTATCGCAGATTCCATCTCCATCTGTATCATAATACTCATTTGCATCTAATGGGCATGCATCGTATGCATTTGCAAGACCATCACCATCAATATCTCCGTCATCATCATTGTCTCCAAATCCGTCTCCGTCCATGTCACTCCATTCTGAAGCATCTAATGGGAAAGCGTCGACTAAGTCATCAAAAGTATCGCCATCGCAATCTACAGTTATTGTACAGTCTACATCTACGTGCATATCGTCGAGGTATCCAATTCCAGAAGATCCGTTATAGTATGCTATTGAATCAATGCCGTAACTAGTGAGGCGCGCACGAACTAATTCCACGCCAGTATATTCTTCACACCAGTACTCCATATTGCATGAATGTATTGTATGAGTATCCCCATTATCCAATCCGACTCCGATCATATTGTCCCAAGAGTTAGTAGCTTCATTCCACGTATCCATGTAATATACAACATCTGACCCGATTCCATCAGTTTCTATAGGTGAACTGAATATCATAGTTAATGCCCCATTTTCAGATAATCCAAACGAAGCAATATCGCTATCATCTCCAGTCACAATGCCTTCATCAGCGTCTCCGACACCATCGCCATCACAGTCCGTAACTAGCATGCATCCAATAGATTCATCTGAATCATTTACAGTATCGCCATCATCGTCATCATCTAATTCATCACATGCCATATCCATATCAGTATCAAGAGGCATGGATGTATTATCCAGAGGATCAGATGCAGTTCCACAGTTATCAGTTTCATCTTCATCTGAGTATCCATCATTATCATCATCATCATCAGCACTTTCTCCTAAGTATCCAATTCCAGAAGATCCGTCATAGTATGCTATTGAATCAATACCAGAATTAGTGAGAGTTGCACGAACTAATTCTACGCCAGTATATTCATCACACCAGTACTCCATATTGCATGTAAAGGTTGTATGAGTACCCCCATTATCCAATCCAGTACCATCTAAATTTTCCCAGGAGTTAGTTGAATCATCCCACATCTCCATGATAACTACAACATCACTGCCAATACCATCAGTTTCTATAGGTGAACTGAATGTTAAAGTTAATGCTCCATTTTCATCCAATCCAAACGAAGCAATATCGCTACCAACTGCGTTGAAATTGTTAGCAGTACATACGGTATCAGGAGATCCATCGCCATCTGTATCTGTGTCAGCGCAATCATCTAGCGGGAATGCGTCATCTGAATCGAGAGTTCCATCATTGTCATTATCAGTATCAGCATTATCGCCAATACCATCTCCATCAACATCATTTGATTCTGTAGAATCAAATGGGAAAGCATCGAGAGAATCTAATACTCCATCATTATCATTATCATCATCCAATACATCGCATATTTCATCAGCATCTGTATCCAAAGGTTCCTCGGAGGAATCAAGAGGGTCAGTGCCACAATCAGCTTCTTCGGCATCTGTCCAATCTACACCACCAGCATTACCTAAACTGAGATAGACCGTATCATAAGAATATGTATTTCCGGAGTAATAATCCAAGACGTTTCCATCTTC